>Ga0187892_10000114_pt1 | contig 191286 bp, 155 predicted proteins | sample MA1701073metaG_FD_139345 | JGI IMG/M metagenome (GOLD analysis project Ga0187892, IMG submission 139345) | Bio-ooze microbial communities from a basaltic lava cave in the Kipuka Kanohina Cave System on the Island of Hawaii, USA - MA170107-3 metaG ... | reverse complement strand
GCGTCTGGAGGCAGGAGGGGCAGACGTGGCACAAGATTCATGACTAGAAATATTACGCGCTCCGCCTGCAAAGTCAACCAGTTTCGGCTGAAAACCCATGGTCAGGTCAGGAGCCCTGCAATGTGGCGTTTCGTGGCACGTCGCGAGCGCGCACCACCACTCGCGAGCGCTCACTTCGCCGTGGGCCGTGCGAAGGCGACGTGCAAGGGCTGCCTACGATTGCGCCGGAACGCCTCCGAGTGCTCACGACTGTTCAGGGGGCTCCTCTGAGTTTGGAGACCGGTGCTCTGCCCATTGAGCTACTCCCCCAGCGAAGCAGGTACCGTCGGAGTGTAGCGCCGGTCGACGGGGAGTTCAATCGCGCGTCAACCCTCACCTGCCGCACAGGATCGCCGGGAGCCTGCTGTCCGTCAGACCGCGGGCAGTGCGCTTGATGACGCCGCCACCCCCGGACTTTCCTGGGGAACCGCGAGCGCAGTCGCGCTGCGTTGCGTGAGTCGATGGCGCGTGAGCCCGACGACTTCTGGCAAGCGTCGGTCCACACGCTCCTGGGCGACCTCGATCAGGCCTTTGGACGGCTCGATCCTGCCTTGGTTCGCCGCCCGACGCGCGGGTGGGTTCTGCCAAGAGCCCGACTTGCGGAGCGTGCGGAAGGACCCGCGGTTCGGTGAACTCGCGCGCGGGCACCATGCGACCGGCGGCTGCGATCCATGAAGCCCTTCTGAATCACAGCTTCGCCGGCCGCTCCTCCGTTCTTGGAGCCCTCACTCGTCCGCTCGGCCCTGAGGACTCGCCGTTGTCCTCGACCCACGCTGGCAGCTTGAGCTTCGCGCGGAGCGATTCCCGCGGGGAAAACGCGACTCGATTCGTCCACTGACCCGGGGCGGCTGGTCTGACGGCCAGTTGCGCTACAGATCGGCTCGAACCAGACGCCGGGGAGGTTGCGCTGCGCGCGTGGTCTCGGACGAAACGGATGGCCCTCCTACTGTGCTCTGCGGCCTTTGCGCTCGCTCTTCACCGGCTGCACGGCGAGGCCGCGGCGGGGTGTTGCTCGCAGTCGAGATCCCCGGCCAGTCGCAGCCTGATCAGCGCGGGCCCCGGCGCGTTCGTCGGCGCGCTGGCGAAGGCCAGCGAGAAGAAGCGCAGGCCGAGATCGTCGATCACCGAGGCTCCGGCCGGCCGGTCCGTGGCGCGCGTGACGAAGACGAACGCGTCGTACCCTGCGTCCTGCAGCCGGACCTTCAGCGTTTCGAGCTGGGCGCGGGAGCGGACGAAGAACACGGGTCGTTCGTAGAATCCCGGAGCCAGCGCCTGCGGCGCCCACCACACGTTCGTGATCACGATCGGCTCGGTGTGGCGCTCGAGCGCCCGGTTGGACGCCAGGGTGTGGGACTTCTTCAGATCCAGGATGCGGATCGAGGCGACCTGGGCGGCGAGACTGAGCGCGATCGTCGAGGCCAGCGCGACCGCGCCCCAGCGTGAAGCGCCGCGCCAGCGCACGAGATTGACGGCGGCGGCGATCGCGAGCAACGGGTAGACCGGCAGGAGGAAGCGGTTGCCCCAGTGGATGCCGCTCGTCGAGATCTCGGGTGCGACGAGAGCGTAGGCCAGCGCGAAGCCCAGAGCGAGGAGCCACAACCGCTCGACGTCCGGCTCAGCTCCCGCGCTCCAACGTGGGCGGACGAGCCCGAGCAACAGGATCGGCGCCGCCGGGAACAGGCTGTTCGCCTGGAGCAGGTGGGCGATCGGACCGCTCCCCGTGACGAGACCGGCGAGCGCGACAACGCCCGTGGCCGACGCGATCAGGCCGAGCCAGGGGTAGAGCCGGAAGAACGCGGGCGGTGTCAACCGGGGGTTGACGAGAAACCCGATCAGGAACGGCGCTGCGATCGCGAGCGAGACCGGCAGGCTCGAGCCCGCAGAGACCAACAGGTTGTAGAACACCGCGGGTCGCGCGCCGACGTGCTCGGAAAGCCCGGTCAGATTGCTGCTGATGTGGAAGCCGAGCGGATCGCCGAGCGTCTTCCACTGGAACAGGGCCAGAGGCGCGATCGCCGCGAGCAACGAGCCGAGCGAGGTGAGCGCCGCCGTCCATTTCCCCTTCCGCACGTCGAGAAAGACGAACGCGACGAGGATCAGTCCGAGCAGGATCAGCTCCTCGCGGAACCAGACGGCGCCCGCGGCGAGGACCGCGCCGGCGAGCTGATCGCGGAGGGCGCGCGTGGTCCGAAACCTGACGTGGAACCGGATCGCCCAGACGCAGAAGCACAGCGCGATCGCGTGCTCCCAGAAGACCACGGCGTAGAACCACAGCGGCGTGCAGACCCCGGCGAGCCACACGGCAAGCGGCCCGGCCCTGGGCTCGACGAGCGCGGCGAGCCGCGCCACGCCGATCAGCGTGAGCACGGAGAATGCCGCGGGCAGCAGGTACAGACCGGGAAAGCCGAACCAGCGATACGGCAGCGACGAGAGCAGGGCGAACAGCGGCGGGTACTGGGAGTAGAGCTTGCCGTCGCGGACCACGGAGAACGGGGCGGGGAGCGGGTTGTAGCGGAACTCGGGGTCGATCCCGGCGCCGGACCAGGGGATCGAGTAGTCCGTGTAGCTCGACGCCAAAAGCGCGCGGACCTGCAGGAACTTGTTCGCGTTGTCGGTGATCCAGAACGCGCGCTTTTCGAGGGCAAGGAGCGTGAGCAGGTAGATCAGCGCGACCAGCGCGATCGAGAGGTTCACGGAGCGGCGCGGCGCGGCGGAGATCACGACGAGTCGCTCCTCCGGCGCGCCCCGGCGCGGTCAGCGGCCTCTTGCGCCGTGCGGTGACTGCCGCCCCCGGCATGGGACCTCCGGTGATGCGTGATGACGTCAACTCCCGGCCCCGTGGCGTTCGATCCCTGGACCCGAGTCCCCGGAGAGTCCGACCAGCCAGTTCAAGTCCTTGCCGGCCGACCGACGCTCCGGAGCATACTCGGAAAGCCGCCGGACGGCAGCCCTCCGGACTGCTCGCCGTCCTCCCGTTCGGGATCGGGCGTCACCGGCGAGGCCAGCGACGGAAGGCCGAGATCCGATGCCCGCGAGCGAGAGGGGCCGCCGCGTCGGCGGGCGGGGGAAGCGTCCGTCGGTGTACCCTGCGTCGCCGTCGAGCCCTCGTCCCGTGGTTTTCCGGGCTCGGCGGCATGCCCCGCACACGGAGGGTCCGCACCGATGTCGGAACGAAACGGCGACAAGGCACGCTTCGCTCGCCAGCGCAAGGCGAGGATCGCCAGGAGAGTCCGCACGCGCGAGCTGTTGAAGGCGCTCGCGGAAAAGACGGCGAAGCCCAAGCTCGGGCGCAAACCAGCGTGATCGCACGCTCCCGGCAGGCGCGGCTTCCGGCAAAGTCCCGCCCGCCCGCGTTGCGCTGCGCTCGATGCCGCGCGGGCGCAGCCGCGAGCACGGAGGCTCCGCGAGCGCCGCCCGACGCCGGGCCGCCGTGATATCCTGCGCGCGATTCCCGCATGACGCTCGAGATCCTGGCCGTCCTCCTGCTGACGCTCTCCGCGATCATCCTCTTCTGTACCGAGGCGCTGCGGGTGGACGTCGTCGCCATCCTGATCCTGATCTCGCTCGCGCTGTCGAACCTGGTCAGCCCGGAGCAGGCGCTGTCGGGCTTCTCGAACCCGGCGACGGCCACCGTCGCGGCGATGTTCATCCTGTCCGAGGGATTGCGCCGCACCGGCGTGGTGGACGGCCTCGCGGCCGCGCTCGACGCGCTCGTCGGCCGCCGTCCCTCGCTGCTCTACCTGTCGCTGCTGCTCGTCGGCGCGGCCCTCTCCGCGTTCATCAACAACACCGCGGCGGTGGCGGTGTTCATCCCGATCGTGCTCGGCCTGTGCCGCGGCCGCGAGCATCCCGGGCGGTACTTGATGCCGCTGTCGTTCGCCGCGCAGGCCGGAGGGGTGTGCACGCTGATCGGCACGTCGACGAACATCCTCGTGTCGGACATCGCCGCCCGGTCGAACCAGGAGCCGTTCGGGATGTTCGAGTTCGCGGCGCTCGGCCTGTGCTTCGTCGGCGCGGCCCTGCTCTACCTCGGTGTCGTGGCACCGTTCCTCCTGCGCCAGCGCGGCCCGGCCGCCCCGAGCCGCCTCGTGGAGCGCTACCGCATGCACGACTACCTCGCCGAGCTGGAGCTGCCCGAGGACTCCCCGCTCGTCGGGCAGAGCCTGGTCCAGGCCGATCTCGAGAAGCTCTTGGACGTCGAGGTCTTGGAGATCCTGCGCGGCGACCGACCGCTGTGGCTGCCGGATCCGCTCGAGACGCTGGCCGCGGGCGACGTGCTGCTCGTGCGCGGCCCGATCGTGAAGCTGCTCAAGGCGCGGGAGGTCCCCGGCTTGACGCTCAAGCGCGACCTGCACGCCCACGATGCCCAGCTCGAAGGGGGCGACGTGGTGCTGATGGAGGCCGTCGTGCCTCCGGGCTCGGTGCTGGAGGGCCGGACGCTGCAGCAGGCCGACTTCCGCCGGCGCCACCGGACACAGGCGCTCGCCATCCGCCACCATGACCAGCTCCAGCGCTCGAAGGTCGGGAAGGCACGGCTGGCGGTCGGTGACGTCCTGCTGCTGCAAGGGCGCCGGGGCGATCTCCAGGAGATGCGCGGCGGCCCGGAGCTGATCCTGATGGAGGAGATCGAGCCGCGCCTGCCGACCGTGCCCAAGGCGGTCGCGTCCCTCGCCGTGCTCGCCGCCGTGGTGGGCTTCGCCGCCCTCGGCGTCGCGCCGATCCTGGTGACGGCCATGGCCGGCTGCGGCGCGCTCGTCATCGGCCGGATCCTGACCGTCGAGCAGGCCTACGAGGCGATCGACTGGAAGGTGGTGTTCCTGCTCGCCGGCGTCATTCCCCTGGGAATCGCCCTCGAGCAGACGGGTGCGGCGTCGTTGCTGGCGAACGGGCTGATCGGGTTCCTCGGCTCCTACGGACCGGTCGCGGTGCTGTCCGCGCTCTACCTCGTGACGGTGATCCTGACGTCGTTCATGTCGAACAACGCCACGGCCGCGCTGCTCGCGCCGCTGGCGATCGCCGCGGCGGGGCAGATGGCGGTCAGCCCCCGGCCGTTCCTCGTGGCGGTGACGTTCGCCGCCTCGAGCTGCTTCCTCACCCCGATCGGCTACCAGACGAACGCGATGGTGCAGGGCCCGGGACGCTACCGCTTCATCGACTTCACGCGGGTCGGCGCTCCGCTGAACCTGCTGTTCTGGGTGCTGGCGACGCTGCTCGTCCCGCGCTTCTTCCCGTTCTGACGCCCGGCGCTGTCGAGGGCGGGACGGCCTCGCTCCGGCCGCGGACGAAGCCGTCGTTCCGGCCTGGTGAGCGGCGTCGCTGGCGGGATCGAAAGCGACCTCGGATACGACAGCTCCGGCGCAACGCGACCGAACGACCATCCCTGTCCCTAGGCTTCGATCGGGCCGCGCCTGCGTTACAATCGTGCCTGTGATCTCGGGGGATCGAAACATGGACCAGCGCATCATCGATCTGTACGACGAGTTCACCCACGGCCGGATCGAGCGCCGCGACTTCCTGCAGCGGCTGGCGCTGCTCGCCGGCGGGATGACCGGCGCGCTGGCGCTGCTCCCGCGCCTGCGGAACGACTACGGGCTGCCGGCGATCGTCGCGCCCGAGGACGAGCGGATCGAGACTCGCCGGATCGTCTACCCGGGAGCGACGGGCGAGGTCCGGGCCTACGTCGCCGCCCCGCGCGCGGACGGTCCGGCGCCGGCGGTGGTCGTGATCCACGAGAACCGCGGGCTGAACCCGCACATCGAGGACGTGACGCGGCGCGTGGCCGCGGCCGGCTTCTGGTCGATCGCGCCCGACGCGCTCTCCCCGGCCGGCGGGACGCCGCAGGACGAGGACCGGGCGCGGGAGGCGATCCAGGCGCTCGACGCCAAGACCACCGTCGCCGACCTCGCCGCCGCCGTCGCCTACGCGCAGGCCCGGCCGGCGACGACCGATCGGGTCGGCTGCATCGGTTTCTGCTGGGGCGGGGGCATGGCCAACCAACTCGCGGTGGGCTGTCCCGACCTCGCCGCCGCCGTCGCGTTCTACGGCAAGCCGCCCGCGGCCGGGGACGTGCCGCGGATCCGCGCGGCGCTGCTGCTGCACTACGCCGGGCTCGACGAGCGCATCAATGCCGGCATCGCAGGCTACGAGAGCGCGCTGAAAGCGGCCGGCGTGCGTTACCGGCTCCACCACTACGAGGGCGTCAACCACGCCTTCTTCAACGACACCTCGCCGACGCGCTACGACGCGGCGGCCGCGGGGCTGGCATGGGAGCGCACGCTCGAGTTCCTGCGGGCGGAGCTGGCTCAACCCAGGATCCGGCGGTAGAGGTCGAGGTATGCGCGCGACGTGACCTCCCAGCTCATCCCCTCGGCCCGTTCGCGCGAAGCCTGCCCGTGGCGCCGGCGCCGCTCCGGATCGTCGAGGTAGGACGCCAGGGCGTCGCGCAGCGCCGCGGCGTCGCCGGCCGGGACGATCGCGCCGTTGTCGCGGACGGCCTCGCTGCCCCCGGTTGCGGTCATGACGACCGGGAGGCCCGAGGCCATCGCCTCCAGTACCGCGTTCGACATCCCCTCCTGCAGGGCCGGCATGACGAACACGCTCGCGTGCTGGTAGACCGCGCGCAGGCGGTCGTGCGGCAGCACCCCGTGGAAATCGACGCGGTCGCTGATGCCCAGCTCGCGGCAGCTCTGCTCCAAGCGCGCGCGCTCCGGACCGTCGCCCACGATCGCCAGGCGGCACGGCCGGCCCTCGGCGCTCAGGTCGTGGAACGCGCGCAGCAGGTGGATCACGCCCTTGCGCTCGATCAGACGCCCGACGAACAACAGCGAGAACTCCTCGCCGGGCCGGCCCGGCACGAAGAACGAGGTGTCCACGCCGTTGCCGATGACCTCGATGGGCAGGCCGGGGTCGGTCCGCTGTGCCAGCGACCGGAGGTGCTCGCTGACCGCGGTGACGGCGCTCGCGTGCCGCCAGACGCGCCGCGACAGGTGGCGCAGCACGAGCGGGTCGAGCAGCGTCAAGCGCGAGCTGTAGCCCGGCACGTCCGAGCCGCGCAGCGCCACGAGGTACGGGAGCCGCTCGCGCAGCGCATGGCCGATCCAGCCGGAGGGCCAGCCCGACCAGCAATGGCACAGGGCGAAGTCGCGCCGGCGGACCAGGCGGCGGCCGACCTTCCACGCCCGCCACGTCCACTGCGCCAGCTCCGAAATCGTCCAGAAGTGGACGCTGCGCTTGTCGATCGGCACGCGATGGATGCGGATCGACTCGCCGAAGACCTCGGTCTCGAGACGGTCCCCGGCGCCGCTCGTCACGAGGTCCACGGCGAGCGCCGGGTCCTCGCGGCAGACCTCCAGCATCCGGCGGCAGGCGTTCCCGGTCCCGCCGCCCCACGGGGGGAACTCGTAGCTCAGCATCAGGAGCTGGAGCCTCGTCGAGGCCGGGCGAGGAGCGGAGGACATGCCGGCAAGAATAGCCCCGGGCGGGCCGGTTTGAGAAGCTGCGGCGCGCCGGGATGCGGCACCGGGCGACGCGCCGTCCGCGTGCCGATCGGGCTTGTCCGGCGCCCGGGCGCAGCCTAAGTTTGCTAAGATTCCGTCGCCTGGAGCACGGGTTCCGACTCGACAGTCTGCGGCGATGCGGCGGGGCAGTCCCGATGAGCGTGCTGTCCGACGTCAAGATGTACGCGCGGTTCGCGCTCGGCCTGCGCTCGTTCCTGCGCCAGCGGATCTCGCTCGACGAGGCGCGCGAGACGGTGCTGCGGCGGATGCGGGAGCGCGAGGCCAACTTCCTGCGCGTGGTCGAGCGCGGGATCTTCGGCCATCCGCGCAGCCCCTACCTGCCGCTGCTGAAGCGGGCGGGCTGCGAGCTGGGCGACCTGCGGCGGATGGTCGCGACCCGGGGCATGGACGCGACGCTGTTGTCGTTGCGCGAGGCGGGAGTCTACGTCTCGTTCGAGGAGTTCAAGGGACGGCGGCCGATCGAGCGCGACGGCACGGTCGTCGAGGTCGGCCGCACGACGTTCGACAACCCGTTCCACAAGAGCGTCTTCGAGTCGGAGTCCGGCGGGACGACGGGAGTGGGGACCCGCGTCGCGCACGATCTGGACGACATCGCGTCGCGCGGTACGGCCACGATGTTGGCGCGGCACGCCCAGGGGATCCTCGACGTGCCCACGGCGGTGTGGCGCGGCGTGCTGCCGAACGCGGTGGGCGTGGGCGTGATGCTGGGCTCGGCGCTCCGCGGCCACATGCCGGAGCGATGGTTCTCGCCGACCTCGAGCCGCGACCGCCGCACGCCGCTGAAGTTCCGGCTGGCGAACGCCGCGATCGTCGAGATCTCGCGCTTGCACGGCGTGCCGATGCCGCGGCCCGAGCACGTTCCGCTCGACCGCGCCGACGTCGTCGCCCGCTGGGCGGCGAACGCGCTGCGCAGCCACCCGGTGTGCCACGTGAACACCTCCGGCGGGATGGCGGTCCGGGCCTCGCTGGCCGCGCAGCAGGCAGGGCTCGACCTCACCGGCGCCGTGTTCACGATGGGCGGCGAGCCGCCGACGGAGGCCAAGGTGCGTGCCGTGCGCCAGTCCGGGGCGCGGCACGTCGCGAACTACCATTGCTCCGGCGTCGGCGCCATCGGCTTCTACTGCGGCAATCCCTCGGACCCGAACGACCAGCACTTCGTCGCGGCCCACCTCGGCCTGATCCAGTACCCGCGCACGGTTCCGGGGACCGACATCCAGGTGCGCGCCTTCAACCTGACCTCGCTGATGCCGACCGCCTCCAAGATCCTGCTCAACGTCGAGATCGACGACTACGGCACGGTCGAAGAGCGCCGCTGCGGCTGCCCGCTCGAGGAGCTGGGCTTCACGACCCACGTCCGCGACATCCGCAGCTTCCGCAAGCTGACCGGCGAAGGCATCACGCTGATCGGCAGCGACATGGAGCAGATCCTCGACACCGTGCTGCCCGCGCGCTTCGGCGGCAGCCTCGTCGACTATCAGCTGTGGGAGGAGGAGGACGAGCAGGGACTGACGCGCCTGAGCCTCGTGATCAGCCCCCGCGTGCGGATCGACGACGAGCGGGCGGTGATCGACACGGTGCTGCAGGCCCTGTCGCGGATGAACTCGGGCGCCGAGGGCGCGCGCGCGATCTGGGCCCAGGCCGGCTCGCTCAGGATCAAGCGCGCCGAGCCGTTCTGGACGTCGCGCGGGAAGCTGATGCCGCTGCATCTGGTGAAGCAGGCCCGGGAGCGCGGCGCCTGGAACCTGGCGGAGACCGAGCCGGAGGCGGAGCCGAGGTGATGCGGCGCCCGAAGCTGCTCCTCGTCGCCGTCGCGCTCGCAGCGTGCGGCCTCGCCGCGCCGTCGTCGCCGGCGCCGGCCAAGGCGCCGAAGCCGAAGAAGCTGCGCGTCACGGTGCTCGACACCCTGTCCCACGCGCCGCTGTACATCGCCGAGGAGGAGGGCTTCTTCGCCGACGAGGGGCTGGCGATCGACGGCCTGACCTTCCGCGACACGGCGGCGGCCCTGCCCGGCCTGGCCGCCGGCGACATCGACGTCTACCTGGGCACGATCGGACCCAACGTGCTCAACCTGATCGCCCGCGCCGGCAACGTCAAGCTGGTGGTCGCACGGAGCGGCCAGCGCCCCGAGGGCTGTGCGGCCTATGCGATCGTCGCCAAGCGCGAGCTGGTGGAAAGCGGCCGGCTGAAGCGCCCGGCCGACCTGCGCGGCCTGCGCATCGGCACCGAGCGTACGTCGGCGAACTTCTACGTCATCTCGGCACTGCTCGAGGCCGGCGGCCTGACGCTCGACGACGTCGAGGCGTCCAACGTTCCTCCGCGGCTGAAGCCCGAGGCGTTCGAGCGCGACCTGCTGGACGTCAGCACCTCGTCCGAGCCCTGGATGACGCGGATGGTCGAGAGCGGATCGGCGGCGGTGTGGCTCCCGACGCGGGACATCGTGCCCGGTTTCCAGTACGGCGTCATGCTCTTCGGGCCCCGCCTGCTCGAGGACGATCGCGAGAGCGGACGGCGCTTCGTCACGGCCTACCTGCGGGGCGTGCGGCAGTACGCGCGGGACGGCAAGACGGACCGGCACGTCGCGATCGTCGCCCAGCGGCTGCGGCTGGATGCCGACTTCGTGCGCCGGACCTGCTGGCCGTATCACCCGCCCGACGGCCACGTCGATCGCGACAGCCTCGACCGCTACCAGACGTGGGCGGTCAAGGCCGGCTTCCTCGACCGCAAGCTGGCGGCCGACGAGGTGTGGGACCGGAGCTTCGTCGACCACGCCAACGCCGTGCTCGACCGGCGGGAGTGAGGCACCGCGTGCCGCTCCGCTGCCGCAACCTCCACTTCACCTTCCCCCACGGGCGGGCGGGAGCGGTCTCGGCGCTCGAGGACGTCACGCTGACGCTCGCGGACGAGGAGTTCGTCTGCATCGTCGGCCCGAGCGGCTGCGGCAAGACGACGCTGCTCAAGCTGATGGCCGGACTGCTGCAACCGACGGTGGGGAGCATCGACTTCGAGGGCGGGCCGCGCAACGGCCGCCCGCGGAACGCGCTGGCCTTCCAGGAGCACGCGCTGTTTCCCTGGATGTCCGTGCTCGACAACGTCGCGTTCGGCCTGCGGATGCAGGGGGTGCGCAAGCAGCCGAGCCACGAGCGGGCGCGTGCGTTCATCGAGCAGGTCGGGCTCGCCCGCTTCGCGCGGAGCTACCCGCACGAGCTGTCGATGGGCATGCGCCAGCGCGCCAGCATCGCCCGGGCGTTCGTCGCCGATCCCGAGATGCTGCTGATGGACGAGCCGTTCGGCTCGCTCGACGCCCTGACCAAGCTGATCCTGCAGGAGGAGCTGCTGCGGATCTGGAGCCAGCATCGCAAGCTCGTCGTCTACGTGACGCACGACATCGGGGAGGCGGTGCTGCTCGGCGACCGGGTGCTCGTGATGTCCGGCCGTCCGGGCCGCATCCGCGAGGAGTTCCGGATCCCGCTGGCACGCCCGCGCAACCTGCTCGATCGCGAGCAGCCGGAGATCGTCGGGATCCGCGGACAGATCTGGAAGATCCTCGAGGAAGAGGTGCGCAGCGGCCTGAGGGACGCACGATGAGCCGCGCCGACGGCGCGCCGCTGCGCTGGCTGGGGATCGTGCCGCTGCTGCTCGCCGCCGCGGCTCTCGGCGGCTGGGAGCTTGCGGCGCGCGAGGGGATGGTCTCGAAGCTGTTCTTCCCGGCACCGTCCGTGATCGCGCGCACGATCGTCGGGATGCTCGACGGCGGGCGGCTGGCCCGGGACGTGGCCGGCACGGTCGGCCGGCTGCTCGCCGGTTTCGCCTGCGGCGGAGCGGCGGGCCTGGCGCTCGGGATGTGGATGGGCTGGTCGCCGGCCGTGCGGCGGATCCTCGACCCGTTCGTCGCGGCGGCGCATCCCGTTCCCAAGATCTCGACGCTGCCGTTGATCATGCTGATCTTCGGCATCGGCGTGTTCTCGAAGACGCTGGTCGTCGCCGTCGCGGCGTTCTTCCCGATGCTGATCAACACCATGGCCGGCGTGCGCCAGATCCACCCGGTGTACTTCGAGGTCGCCGAGAACTACGGGGCGTCGGCGGGCCAGGTGTTCGCGCGCGTGGTGTGGCCGGGGAGCCTGCCGCTGATCCTGGCCGGCACGCGGCTGGCGCTGAACCGGGCGCTGTCGCTGACGATCGCGGTCGAGCTGCTGATGGGCAAGAACGGCCTGGGCTCGATGCTGTGGTACGCCTGGGAGACGCTGCGGGTCGAGGAGCTGTACGCGACGATCGTGGTCATCGCGCTGCTGGGGATCGGCTTTCGCGTCGGCCTGCAGCAGCTCGCGCGGCGCTGGACGCCGTGGCAGGTGGAGCGAACCGGATGAGGACGACGATGAAGCGCACGCGGCGCGCCGCGGCCGGGTCCCTGCTTCTGATCGCGGTTCTGGTCCTGTTCCCGTCCGGCACGGTGCCGGCGGCGGACGACGCTGCGCCGGCGCCGGCTCCGGACGACGCCGCGGCCACGCCCGTGCCGGGCGCCGAAGCTGCGCCGGCACCCGGCCCGAGCGACGCCGTGGCCACGCCGGAGCCGCCGCCGAGCGCCGAGCAGGCCGACGCGCCCCGGGACGCGGGTGTCGTCTACGAACGCGTGGTCGTGACCGCGAACCGTGCACCGCAGCAGGAGCGGGACGTCCCGGCCAACGTCACCGTGCTGACCGCGGAGGACATCGAGGCGACCGCCGGGCTCGCGACCGACGAGATCCTGCGCAACGTGCCCGGCGTCAGCGCGACCCGGCAGCAGAGCAGCATCGGCGGCGTGGCCTCGACCCAGGTGCTGAACGTGAGGTCGCTCGGCGGCGGCTCGAGCCGGACGCTCGTCCTGCTCGACGGCGTTCCGCTCAACGACCCGTACGGCGGGCACATCTACTGGTCCCGCGTTCCCCGCGCGAGCATCGAGCGCGTCGAGGTCGTCCGCGGCGCGGGCTCGAACGTCTGGGGCAACCGCGCGATGGCGGGCGTGGTCAGCCTGTTCACCAAGCGGCCCAGCGGGCGGAAGCTCGAGGTGTCGGCCCTGACCGGCCAGCGCAACACGGCCGGCCTGGACCTGTTCGCCTCCGACCGGTTCGGTCCGGTCGCCGTCTCGATCGCGGCGAGCGGCTTCGACACCGACGGCTACCAGGTCTTCCGCCAGGACCTGCGCGGCAGCGTCGACGAGCCGTACGCCAAGCAATACCAGAGCTACGCCTTCAAGCTCGAGGCGCCGCTGTCGGAGCGTTCCAACCTGTTCTTCCGCGGCAGCTACCTCGGTGAGAATCAGCACGAGGGGACGGCGATCCGGCGGGAAGAGACCGACATCCGGGAGTTCGTCGCCGGCGCCGACTTCACGGGCGACGCCGGGAACGAGTGGCGGTTCCACGTCGTGGCCAACGACAAGGGCTCCAACGTCTGGGACGCGGCGATCGCCCGCGATCGCGACTCCGAGGAGCTGAACGAGTTCATCGACCAGCCGGCTTCGTCGGTCGGGGCGAGCGCGGTGTGGTCGCGGACGGTCGGCCGGCACCACGGGCTGATGGCCGGCGCCGATTGGCTGTGGATCGACACCGAGTACAACCAGCGGACCGACGTCGTCGACGGCGCCTTCACCGGCCGGCGCGAGATCCCGGGCAAGCAGCAGCTCGGCGGCGTCTTCCTCCAGGACCTGGTGACGCTCGGCCCGCGGTGGCGGCTGACCGCGGCGGGCCGCCTCGACTACCTCCGCAATTACGATGGGGCGACCCGCATCACCGAGGCCGGCAGCACGGTCGAGAGCGTCGACTACGACGCCTTCTCCGAGACCACGTTCAACCCCAACCTGGGCGTGGTGTTCCACGCCACGCCCACCGTCTCCTGGCGTGCCGCGGCGTACCGCGGCTTCCGCGCGCCGGACGCGGGCGAGTTGTACCGCGGCTCGATGACGCGCGGTGGTGTCGTCGTCGCTCCCAACCCCGACCTCGATCCCGAGCACCTGATGGGTGTCGAGAGCGGGATGAGCTTCGCGCGCAAGAAGCTCGGGGGACAGGTCACGCTGTTCTGGAACGAGATCCGCGACCTGGTGGCGATCGTCGACGTGCAGGAACAGGGGCCGACGGGCGGGACCATCGAGCCCTGCGGCTTCGTCGAGGCGGACGGCATCTGCCGCGTGCGGACGAACATCGGCGCGCTGACGGTCGAGGGCGTCGAGGCCGATCTGGACTACCGGCCGTCTCCGTCCTGGAGCCTCTCCCTGAGCTACCTGCACGAGGACGCGGAGTTCAGCGACGCCCCGAGCGAGCCGGAGCTGGAGGGTCTCACGCCACGGCACGTTCCCGACGATGCCTACACGGCGCGGGTCGGCTATTCGGACGCGAGGCTCCTCTCGGCCTCGATCCGGGGGCGGTACGTCGGCGAGCGCTTCGAGGACGACAACAACCGCTTGCCGGTCGGCAGCCTGTTCGTCGTCGACCTGACCGCCTCGCGGCGGCTCGCGCCGGGCGTCACGCTCTTCGCCGACGTCGAGAACCTGCTGGACGAAGAGTACGAGATCCGCCGGACGTCGAGCGGCCTGGTCGAGATCGGCGCCCCGCGCTGGGTCTACGGCGGCCTGCGTCTGAGCTTCTAGCGTCCCGAGCCGGAAGTCCGGCGTCGATTTCGGCGAGTCATCGGCGGCGATGGCCAGGCGGACCGACGATGCGATCCCGGAAGGATGGCGAGGAGGTCCAACGCAGCCAGCGCCGTCGAGGGCCGGCGAGATCGGTGGCGGATTTCCGACTCGGGACACAAGGGCTCGGAGCGCCGCCGGCGGCGTGCGAGGAAACGCGACCGAGCGCAGCAGCCGACGAGGGGCCGGCGGGCGGACGCCGGCCCACGATGCCGGGAGCCAGTCCCCTCAGCGCTGGTTGGGTCGCAGCTCACGGGCGAGCCGCAGCAGCTCGAGGAGCGTCGCGGCTCCGCCGGGCAGCGCCAGCCAGGCGCCGAAGTAGACCGCGGCGAAGACCGGCACGTCCAGGGCGAGCGCGGGAAGCGGACCCTGGCTCGCGAGCCCGATCCGGCTCAGCGCCGCGAGCGCCGCTCCGGCAGCCCCGGCGGCGAGCGCGGGGCGCCACGCCGCCTGCGTGACGTCCTGCACCTCGAGCGGCGCACCGCGCAAGCAGTAGACCAGTGCCGGCAGGATCAGCGCGCTGCTGGTGAGCGCCAGGCTCGCCGCCAGGCCGAGCGCTCCCCAGCCGATCCCGATCGCGAGCCCGAGGATCTTCGTCAGCGACTCGAACACCCGCCAGCGCAACAGCTTCGTCCCCTGCCCCAGCGAGAGGAAGACCCAGCGCGTCAGCGTCGTCACCATCTCGAGCAGGGCGACGGGAGCGAGGACGCGCACGAACGGCACGGTCTCGAGCCACTGGTCGCCGAGCACGAGCGGGACGAGCAGCGGCGCGTCGACGGCGACGAACACCACCAGCGGCAGGCCGGCGGCGGCGATCAGCGTGACCGCCGTGCGAAAGTAGCTGCGGTAGCGCGCGGGATCGTGCTGCAGGCGGCTCAGCGTCGGCACCGCGACCCGCGCCAGCGTCTGGCCCGCCTGCTGGAACGGCATGACGATCGCGTTCGCGGCCTTCGAGTAATAACCCAAAAGCTGCGCGCTCCAGAACTTGCCGATCAGGATCTTGTCGAGGTTGCGCGTGAAGGTCGTGATCATCCGCGAGCCGGTCACGCTGCCGCCGAAGGCCAGCATCGAGCGCACTTCGGCGAGCGGAGCGCAGGCACCCGGCCGCCAGCCGCTCGCCGTCCACATCAGGACGGCCCGCACCGCGACCGGAACGACCTGCAGCACGACGAGCGACCAGTAGCCGGCGCCGAGCCCGCCCAGCGCCACCGCCAGCACGACGCCGATCGCCGTCGCGACCAGCTCCAGCACGACGAGCGCGGTGAAGCGCATCTGACGGCGCAGGATCGCGTTGTGCTGGATCGCCAGCCCGTTGAACAGCGCCCCGGCCGCCAGCGCCAGCGCGATGCCGAGCAGCCGCGGCTCGTCGTAGAACCAGGCGATCGCCGGCGACAGGACGGCGATGACGAGCGCGACCAGCCCGCTGAACGCGAGGTTGACCCAGAACAGCGAGCTGACCTGGTCGTGCCGCAGCTGCTCGCGCTGGATCGTCGCCGCCGACAGGCCGAAGTCGAGGAACATGCTGGAGAAGCCGGTGATCGACGTGACCATCGCGATCAGCCCGAAGTCGCCCGGGCGCAGCAGCCGGGCCAGCACGACGGTCGAGCCGAGCAGCAGCGCCACTTTGCCGGCGTGGCCGGCCGCGGTGGCCACGCCGCCGCGGACGGCGCGCCGGCGCAGACTGCGGCGCAGCAGCTCCGTGTCGAAATGACGCTCGGGATCGATCGGGGCCAAGCGCACCTCTCGTTACGGCCGTCGCCGCTCGACGCGCGACAGCGCCATGCGGTACTTGCCGCCGGGCTCGCGCGGGATCGAAGCCACGACGCGCACGTCGATCGCGACGCCGGGAAGGTGCGGGCCGATCGCGGCGCGCACGCGCTGCGGTGAGGCGGCGCCGAACTCCGCCCGCGGCACGACGATCACCGCGACGCGATCGGTCGACTCCTGCACGATCTGGAACTGCCGGATCTCGTCCAGCAGCTCGACCGCGTTGATCAGCGTGTAGGGCGATACCCGCCCGCCGTCGGCCAGCACGAAGCTGTCCACGCTGCGGCAGAAGCCGAGCGCCATCAGCGGGAGCGAGCGGCCGCAGCGGCAGCGCCGGTCGACGAAGCTCCCGCTGTCGCCGAGCCGGTAGCGGATCAGCGGCATGCCGTAGTTGGAGAGCGAGCTGACGAGGATCGTCCCCGCCGGCTCCTCGGTCTCGACCAACAGCCAGTCGCCGTTCACGTGGTAACCGTCGCGGGCGCGACACTCCCAGGCGATCTCCTTCAGCTCGGTGCTCCCGTAGACGTCGTGGACCGGAGCCCCGAGGCCCTGCTCGATGCGCTCGCGCGTCGCGTCCTCGAGCATCTCGCCCGACGTGAACACGATCCGCGGCCGCAGCTCCGGCGGCCAGACCTCGGCCAGCTCCTTGAAGTGCGAGGGAAAGCCGTAGAGCACCGTGGGGGCGAAGCGGCGCAGCTCGGGCAGGAGCTGCCCGACCGGCCGGTGGACCGACCACGACCATTGCCGCAGCGCCCGCCGGCGGAGCGCGCCGTTGGAGAACGAGCTGGCCGTGAACAGCGCCACGCGGTCCCAGGGGCGCACGCCGCAGGCCCAGCGCGCGCGGAGCTTCAGCAGATGCTTGGCGACGAACCAGCCCTCGTCGTCGAAGTAGGTCTTGACGCTCTCGCCGGTCGAGCCAGAGGAGAACGAGTGCTGCATCGCCTCCGGCCGCAGGTGCCGGGGAACGAGCGACTCCGGCCGCCGCAGCTCCTCGCGCGTCACGACGGGAAGCCGCCCCAGGTCGCTCCGGTCGCGGATGTCCGGGGGTGCCACGCCGGCTGCCCGGAGCTTGCGTGCGTAGAACGGAGAATGCTCGAATGCGTAGTCGAGCAACCGCTTGAAGCGCGACCACTGCCGGCGCTCCAGCTCCACGGGATCGAGCCATTGCTCGCGCTGGATGCGGAGCGCGCGCTCGACGGCCCTGTGGGGTGCGATCGGCACGGCAGCGTTCGTCCCGAGACCGGCGCCGGGCCTCGGTCTCGGGCCCCTAAGATATATCGGCCCTCGAGGCGCTTCCGGCCTCGCGCGCCGGCGTCACGGCTCGCGCGGCAATTCCTCGGCTCCCCCGGCGTCCACCCACCGCCGCCGGTCCTCGCCGCCTCGCGTTCGACGACCGGCATCGAAGCGGGCAATCGCAACTCGTGGCGGTGTGGCCCCGGGGCTCGGGAACGGGCCGGCGAGCGCGGCTCCGGCACGCCGGAGCCGCCGAGAATGCGGCGCCTCCTCGGAGGGTGCCCCGGCCGCGCCGCGATTTCATCGGGGACTCGGCCGCTCGCGACGTCGCGGATTGGCCCGGGACTCGCGTTCGCCGGGTCTCACGAGGGCTCGCCGGGAGGCGCGGCGCTCACGTGCGGCCACCCCGTCGCGGTCCGCTTCACCGTCGTCGTCGAGTTCGAGCCGACCTGGCCCGCTCGCGCCCCTTCCGTCCGGGACAAGGGGCATGCGCCGCCACGCGAATCCGCTGGCCACGGATGCAAGGCCCGCGGAACCCGGGGCATTTGCCACCCGCGACCCCATGCCGTCGTTTCGCCGTACAGTCTCGGTCCGGCACCGGGTGGAGGGAACGATGCGGGCTCCGATCGCGATGCTGCTGACCCTCGCGACCGTGCTCGCGGGGCGCGCCGGCGGCGCGGCCGACTGCAATGGCAACGGGGTCTCCGACGACGTCGACACCGAGGTCGTGTTCCTGCCGCACCTCGTCTCGTCCGCCACGGCCGGCGTGCGGACGGTGATCGCGGCCGACCTCGACGGCGACGGGGACCTGGACCTCGCCTCCGCCTCGGTCGCGGATCAGAAGATCGCCTGGTACGAGAACCTCGACGGCGCGGGCACGTTCGGCGGCCAGCAGGTGATCGGGCTCGCCGCCGGAGCACGCGGGGTGTTCGCGGCCGACCTCGACGGGGACGACGACCTGGACGTCCTGGCCGCGACCGCGGCGGCGGTCTGCTGGTACGAGAACCTGGACGGCGCGGGCACCTTCGGGCAACGGCGGCTGATCGACCCGTTCGGGGCCGCGTGGGCCGCGGTCCACGCGGCGGACCTCGACGGCGACGGCGATCGGGACGTGCTCGCCGGCTCGATCGGGTCCGACGTCGAGTTCCTGAGCTGGTACGAGAACGTGAACGGCCAGGGGACGTTCGTCCTGGTGGACGACCTCCATCAGTTCACCGGCTACCCCAACGTGTCGGCGGCCGACCTCGACGGTGACGGCGACCGCGACGTGCTGGCCGCGACCGCGACCGGCTGCTACTGGTTCGAGAACTTCGACGGCCAGGGGAGCTTCGCCGGAATGCTGGTCGGCTCCGGCGCGTTCCGCGACCAGTTTCCGGTGGACGTGAACGGCGACGGCGACGTCGACGTGCTGGCCGCGCAGGTGAGCCAGGTCGTGGCGTTCCAGAACCTGCAGAACTCGGGGAGCTTCGGCCCGGCCCAGACCGTCTCGACCGCGGTCGCCGACACCACCTCGGTCTCGGCCGGCGACCTCGACGGCGACGGCGCGCCAGACGCGCTGTCGGCCTCGGCCGGGGACGACAAGATCGCCTGGTACCGGAACCTCGACGGCGCCGGGACGTTCGGCGCGCAGCAGGTCATCTCGACCCTGGCGGACGGTCCCCGGTCGCCGGTCGCGGCCGACCTCGACGGCGACGGCGACCGCGACGTCGTGGCCGCGGCCGAGGCCGGCAACCGCGTCGTCTGGTTCGAGAACCTCAGCGACGACTGCAACGGCAACCGCGTGCCGGACAGCTGCGAGCCCGATTGCGACGCGAACGGCATCGCCGACGCCTGCGACCTCCGCGACGGGACCGACCTCGATTGCGACGGGGACTCCGTTCCGGACCGCTGCCAGGCCGCGTGCGACCGCTGCGACGTCGACGGCGACGGCTGCCTGGACGAGGTGGACGGAGCGCCCGCGGACGGCGACAGCTGCGCCGACACCGACGGCGACGGCTGCGACGACTGCTCGACCGGCGCGTTCGATCCCGGGCAGGACGGGGCCAACTCCGACTCGGACGGGATCTGCGATCCTGCCGACTGCGACCCCGGCGACAACGAGGTCTGGCGGACCAGCAGCGCGATCGACACGCTCGTGCTGGGGATGCCGTTCACGATCGCCAAGCTGAGCTGGCAGGAGCCGGAGGACCCGGGCGCGGTTCGCGTGCGCTACGACACGCTGCGCTCGGACGTCGCGTCAGACTTCTTCGGCCCCGCGATCTGTCTCGAGACCGACGGCACCGACCGGGCGAGCACCGACGGCCAGACGCTTCCCGCGTGGTCGGTGTTCTACTATCTGGTCCGGGTCGAGAACGACTGTCCCTCCGGAGTGGGCCAGATGGGGAGCGGCTCCGGGGGCATGCGGCGCACCGGGCGCTCCTGCGATTGACGGGCGGGCGCGGTGGGGCGCGGGCCGGGTCTCGCCGCCGGCCGCGCGTCGCTCCAGCGATCCGGGCACGCAACCCGTGACCGAAGCGTGCGCGCTTGGACCGCCAGGGCCGCCTCGGACGGACCGGGATGCCGCCTCGGGACCGGGATGCCGCCTCGGACGGACCGGGATGTTGCCCCGGCCGGCGACGACTAGAATGGGCGGGGCCTGCCGATGTTCGTCCGATCGCTCGTGGGTGCCTACGCGCGCTGGCTGCACACGCGCTGGCCGGCGGGTCGCGTCGAGAAGCTGCCCGAGATCGCCGAGGACGGCCGCACGAACGTCCCGGGTCTGTTCGTCGTCGGCGACCTGACCGGCATCCCGCTGTTGAAGTTCGCGGCGGACTCCGGCGCACGCGCGGTCCGCACGATCGTCGCCGAGGCCGCGTTCGGCGAGCAGCGCCGGGCCAGGCCGGACGGCGTGCGCGAGCTGGCGATCGTCGGCGCGGGAGTCTCGGGCATGGCGGCCGCCCTCGAGGCGCGCGCGGCCGGGATCGACTTCGTCGTGTTCGAGGCCAAGCGGCGCTTCCAGACGATCGCCGACTTCCCCAAGGCGAAGCCGATCTACACCTACCCGCGGGAGATGCGGCCGCGCGGCGCGCTCCAGGTCGGCGCGGACGTCAAGGAGGCGCTGCTCGAGGAGCTGGTGGAGCAGAGCCGGGACGTCCCGGTGAGCGAGGGCCGGGTCGAATCGATCGGGCGGGCGCCCGGCGCGCTCGTCGTGCGCCTCGCCGGCGGGGAGGAGCTGCGCGCGCTGCGAGTCGTCGTGGCGGTCGGCCGCAGCGGCAACTTCCGCAAGCTCGGCGTGCCGGGGGAGGAGCTGGACAAGGTCCACAATCGCCTGCACGACCCGCAGGACTTCCGCGGCAAGCGCCTGCTCGTGGTCGGCGGCGGGGACAGCGCGCTCGAGGCGGCGATCGCGCTGGCGCAAGGCGGCGCGGCCGTGACGCTGTCCTACCGCGGGCGGGAGCTGTCGCGGCCGAAGGCCGAGAACGTCGAGCGCCTGGAGCGGCTCGCGCGCGATCCCGCCGCGGACGTGGGCGTCGAGCAGCCCGTCGCGGAGCGGGTCACGACGGCGAGCGGGCCGTTCCTGGAGCGCGGGCGCCATCCCGGCGCGATCGAGCTGCGGCTGGGGACGACCGTCAGCGAGATCCGCCCGCACGAGGTGGAGCTGCGCGAGGCGGACGGAACGCGCGTCACCCTGCCGAACGACGTCGTGTTCAGCATGATCGGCGGCGAGCCGCCGCTCGACTTCTTCCGTCGCTCGGGCGTGCGGATCGCGGGCGAGTGGTCGGCGCGCCGCGTCGCGAGCCTGGCGGCGTTCGTCGCCTCCTGCCTGTGGCTCTACCACTGGAAGGCGCCGTACGCGATCCCCTTCGGGTGGAAGCTGCCGGGCTGGCTCGACCCGCAGCCCGGCCGCTGGCTGGTGTCGATCGAGGGCCTGGGCGGCGCCCTGACCTCGGCCCTGCGCGACCCGACGACCCTGCTCGGCACGTTGCGGCTCTCGGCCGCCGCTCCATCCTTTTACTACACGCTGCTCTACACGCTGGTGGTCGTCGTCTTCGGCCTGCGGCGGATCCGGCACCGGAAAACGCCGTACGTGACGCTACAGACCTCGGTGCTGATGGCGGTGCAGGTGCTGCCGCTGTTCGTGCTGCCCGAGCTGCTCCTGCCGTGGCTCGGCCACGCCGGGGCGTTCGACGAGGGGTGGCTGCGTACGGCGGCCGACGGGCTGTTCCCGGCCACGGAGTGGAACGCTCACGGGCGCGAGTACTGGCGCGCCTACGGCTTCGTGCTCGCCTGGCCGCTGTTCGTCTGGAACTGGTTCACCGACGAGCCGCTCGCGTGGTGGCTCGCCATCGGGTCGCTGCAGACGTTCGTGCTGATCCCGGGACTGATCTACTTCCACGGCAAGGGCGCCTACTGCGGCTGGATCTGCTCCTGCGGCGCCCTGGCCGAGACCCTCGGAGACCGCCACCGGCACAAGATGCCGCACGGCCCGCGCTGGAACCGGCTCAACCTCGTGGGGCAGGCGATCCTCGCCGCCGCGCTGGCGCTGATGGCGCTGCGCATCGTGGCCTGGAGCCAGGGGCCGGGCTCCGCGGCGGGACGCGTCTTCACCGCCCTGCACCGCGGGATCCCGCTCTTGAACTACAACTGGCTCGTCGACCTGATGCTGGCCGGCGTGCTGGGCTACGGGCTCTACTTCTGGTTCAGCGGTCGCGTCTGGTGCCGCTTCGCCTGTCCGCTCGCGGCCCTGATGCACGTCTACGCCCGCTTCAGCCGCTTCCGGATCCTCGCCGACAAGAAGAAGTGCATCTCGTGCAACGTCTGCACCTCGGTCTGTCACCAGGGCATCGACGTGATGAACTTCGCGAACAAGGGGCTGCCGATGGCCGACCCCGAGTGCGTGCGCTGCTCGGCCTGCGTCGGCGCCTGCCCGACCGGCGTGCTCGCCTTCGGGCAGGTCGACCGCAGCGGTCGCGTCATCGCGCTCGACCGCGCTGCGGCGAGCCCGGTGCGGATGGTCGAGGAGCCAGGGGACGGCCGCTGAGGGCCGCCGTGCGCTTCCAGCTCGCGCGCAGGCGCAGGCGGCCTTCGAGCCCGTACTTGGCCTCGAAGTTCGTCAGCGGCTGATCCACCGGCAGCGGGAAGTCCGGACCGCCGAACGCCGGCAGGCGCTCGAAGCCGGGAGCGCCGTCGAGCGTGGACTGGATCACCTCCCAGTACTCGGCGTGGTCGGTGCAGACGTGGAGCGCCCCGCCGGGGACGAGCGTGCGCGCGAGGTGGGCGGCGGTCGCGGGCTGGATGAAGCGGCGCTTGTGATGGCGCTTCTTGGGCCAGGGGTCGGGGTAGAACACGTAGTAGGCCGCGACCGACGCCGGGGGCAGGGCGGCCTCGACCAGCTCGCGCGCGTCGACGCGGGCGAAGCGGACGTTGGCCAGGCCGCGCTTGGCGGCGCGGCTCTCGGCGATGCGCAGGTACTTGTTCGTCCACTCGATGCCGAGGTGCAGGACGTCCGGGCGCAGCTCGGCCGAGGCCAGCAGGAAGCGGCCCTTGCCGATCCCGATCTCGATCTCGACCCGGCGGCCGTCGCCGAACAGCTCGTCGAGCCCGCCGGGCTCGAGCGCCCGGAGCGGGTCGAGCCGCAGCTCCGGCGCCTCGATCTTGATCTCCCGCGGCATCGCGCCGGTATTGTAGCGACCGGCGGCGAACGGCCCCGCTCCGCGGTTACAGCGCCACCGGCCCCGGCGCCGGGCGGGCCTCGAGCAGGCCGAGGATCCCGCCGACGAGATAGAGCGAGCCGGCCACGAGGACGAAGCCGCCGGGGGCGGCGCGCCGGCAGGCGGCCTCGAGCGCCTGCGCGGGCTGGGGCACGACCTCGACGCGCGGGATGCCCTGCCGTCGGGCGTGGGAAGCGATCTCCTCCGGGCCCGCGGCGCGGTCGACGGCGGGGCACGTCGCGACCGCGCCGGCGACGAGCGGCGCCAGCGGCTCGAACATCCGGTCGAGCTGCTTGTCCTGCATCGCGCCGAGGACCGCGATCGGCGCGGGGCGATCGAGCGACCGCAGGTAGCAAGCGAGCACGTGCATCGCCGCGGGGTTGTGCGCGCCGTCGAGCAGCAGATCGGGTCGGCTCGCCTTCGCCCGCACCCACTGCAGCCGCCCAGGCCAGCGCACCTCGGCCAGGCCACGCCGCACCGTCGCCGGCTCGGGCTCGATGCCGGCGAGCGCGGCGAAGCGCTCGAACGCGGCGAGCGCGACCCGCGCGTTGTCGATCTGGTGGCGCCCGGGCAGCGCGTTGCGGAGCCGCGGATAGAGCTGACGCGGCGTGCGCAGCGTGAACCCGTCGGTGGTCTCGCCCACCAGCTCGACCGTCGCGCGCGCGTCCACGAGCGTCGCGCCTCGCTCGCGGCAGGTTCGCTCGAGCACGTCGATCGCCGCCTGGCGGCTGACCCCGCTGACGACGGACCGGCCGGGGCGGATGACGCCCGCCTTCTCGGCGGCGATCCGCTCGAGCGTCGGGCCGAGGATCTTCAGATGGTCGAGGTCGACGCTGACCACGACCGCCAGCTCGGCGTCGACCGCGTTCGTCGCGTCGAGCCGGCCGCCGAGGCCGACCTCGAGGATCGCGGCCCGCATCCCGCGCTGGCGGAAGGCCTCGAGCGCGGCCGCCGTCGTGACCTCGAAGAACGAGGGATGGACCGCGATCTCCCCGGTCGCGAGGGCGGTCTCGATCCTCACGCGCAGGCGATCGAGCAGCGCGTCGAGCGCGTCGTCGTCGATGTCGTGCGTCCCGAGGCGGATCCGCTCGTTGGGGCGCACGAGGTGCGGCGAGGTGTAGAGGCCGGTCTCCACGCCGCCGGCCGCGAGCATCGCGTGGAGCATCGCCGCGACCGAACCCTTGCCGTTGGTGCCGGCGACGATGACCGAAGGGTAGGCCCGCTCCGGATGGCCGAGAGCTTGCAGCAGCGCGCGGATGCCGTCGAGACCGAGCTTGATGCCGAAATGCTGGAGGCCGTAGAGCCAGCGCAGCGTGTCCATCGGAAGCTCCGTCCCGGCCCGCGTGCGGTGTGGGCGTCATGATAGAGCACGGCTCGGCCGGCCGGCCGGCGCAGCCTTGACCGTTCCCGTGCCGGCTGGGACAATCGCCGGCGCCGCGATCCGGCCGGACCCCGCGCGTCGGGCGGAAGCCAGGGACCCCGCGGCCGGTCGCGATCGCACGCTGCCGACGACGGAGACCGATGAACCTCGCCGCCGGATCGTGCCTGCCCGCTACCAGCTTCGCCGCGAGCAGCGAGCGGCCGGCGGCGCCGAGGCGTTGAACGCCCGCGTGGCGCTCTGGCTCGTCGCCGCGGCGCTGCTCGGGCTGCTCGCGGCGGGCGCCGGTGGCGTGCCGCTGCTCGACCCCGACGAGAGCCGCTTCGCGCGGACGTCGGTCGAGATGCTGCGCAGCGGGGACCTCGTCCTGCCGCGCTTCGGCGGGGAACCGCGGCTGGTGAAGCCGCCGCTCCTCCACTGGGTCCAAGTCTTCGTGTTCGGCACGGTCGGGATCGCCGAATGGTCGGCGCGGCTGCACGCCGCGCTCGCCACGCTGGGCTCGCTGCTGATCGTCGGCTGGATCGGCCGCCGGCGCTTCGGCGACGAGGGCGGCGCGTGGGCCGCGGTGGTGTTCGGCACGATGCCGCTCGTGCTGGTTGCCGGGCGAGTGGGGACGATCGACGCGCTGCTCGCGGTGCACGTGCTGGCCGTGATCGCGCTCGATCTGGCGGCACCGGAAGGCGGCTATCGCGCGTCGGCCGCCGGAGCGCTGCTCGGCCTGGCGTTCCTGGCCAAGGGCCCGGTCGGCATCGTGCTGCCGCTGGTCGTCGTGCTCGCGGGAAGGAGCGCGACGGGCGCGGAGGTCATGCCCTCGCTCCGGACGGTCGTGCACGCCGTGACCGCATGGTGCGTCGTCGTGCTGCCGTGGGGTGTCGTGTTCCTGCGCCGCGTGGGTCCGGGCACCGTGCTCGAGCTTCTGCGCGGCGAGGCGCTCGATCGCTACTTCGTCGGGACGACGCACGTCGAGCCGCCCTGGTTCTATCTCAAGGTCGCGGTCGCCGGTTTCCTGCCGTGGCTCTCCCCGCTGCTCCTGGGATCGGTCCGGGCCTGGCGCCGGCGGGCCGAGCCCGCGGCGCGGACGGCGCTCTACGCCGCCTGCGGGTTGATCGCGGGCACGATCTTCCTGTCGATCGGGCGCGGCAAGGAAGCGAGCTACCTGCTGCCGCTGGCACCGCTGGCCGCGCTCGTCGCCGGCTGGGAGATCGCACGCGAGCAGCGTTCGCCCGCGGGACGGAGCCGGGGTACGGAGTGGATGGCGGCGTCAGCCGTGGCGATCGCCGCGGGGCTGGCGATCGCGGCGGCGAACCTGGACGCGGGCGAGCCGCGGACGGTGGCGATGTGGGGCGCGCTCGCGTTCGTCACGGCCGCGTTCGTCGCCGCGACCGCGCGCCGCCGGCCGCCCCGGGCCTACGCCGCCGCCGCCGCCGCGGCGGCGATCACGTTCGCCGTCGCGGTCGCCCTGCTGCTCCCGGCGATCGGCGAGCGCAAGAGCGCCGCCGGCCTGATCCGGGAGGTGCCGGCGCTCGGCACCGGTCGGCCGCTCGTCACGGTCGAGATCAACGTGCCGAGCCTGAGCTTCTACCTCGACCGCCGCGTCGAGGTGATCGAGCTCGACGCGCTCGACGCCCGCCTGGAGCAGGGAGACGATCCGCTGTTCGTGCTGGCCGACGTCGATCTGGCCGCGGCGGCCCACGACCGGGGCGCGCGACTGCGCGAGCTGGGGCGCCACGGCAAGCTGGTGGTCCTCGAGAAGCGAGCGGCGACGCCCGGCGGAGAATCCGCGGTCGCTCCCCCGGCGTGACGGCCACGCGAAGCGCCCGGGGGCGCGCGGCCCGTCACGGCACGGTTGACGCCGGTCGTGCGCGGGGGGTAGCTTGGGGCGGTGGCCTGGTTCAAGAAGGAAAAGACACCGAAGCAGGCGCACGCCGACCGGCGTACGCGGGTTCCCGAGGGCCTGTGGGTCAAGTGCGAGGCGTGCAAGGAGATCGTCTACAAGCGGGAGGTCGCGAACAACGCCGACGTCTGCCCGAAGTGCGACTACCACTTCCGCATCAGCTCGCGCGTGCGGCTGCAGATGCTGCTCGACGACGGCCGCTACGAGGAGTTCGACGCCGACATCGCGCCGGTCGACGTGCTCGAGTTCAAGGACAGCCAGCCCTACGCCAAGCGGCTGCGGGCCTACCAGGAGCGGACCGGGCTGCGCGACGCGTTCATCTCGTGCCGCGGCCGGCTCGGCGGCTATCCGGTGATCGTCGGCATCATGGAGTTCGGCTTCATGGGCGGCTCGATGGGCAGCGTGGTGGGCGAGAAGGTCACGCGCTGCGCCGAGCGCGCGCTGCAGGAGCGCAGCGCGCTGATCATCGTGTCCTGCTCGGGCGGCGCGCGGATGCAGGAGGGCGCGCTGTCGCTGATGCAGATGGCGAAGATCTCGGCGGCGCTCGCCCGCCTGCACCAGACGGGCGTTCCGTACCTGTCGATCCTGACCGATCCCACGACCGGTGGGGTCACGGCGTCGTTCGCGATGCTGGGCGACCTCAACATCGCCGAGCCGCGGGCGCTGATCGGCTTCGCCGGGCAGCGCGTGATCGAGCAGACGATCCGCCAGCAGCTCCCGGAGGGGTTCCAGCGCAGCGAGTTCCTGCTCGAGCACGGGATGCTCGACATGGTCGTGGGCCGCGCCCGGATGCGCGAGGTCCTGGTGCGCAGCCTGCGCTTCATGCTCGGTCCGCCGCCGGCCGCGGCCTGACCGAGAGCGGAATGACCGCTCGCGGCCGGTGGGGTTGCCGCTCGTCCTGACCGCGGCCGGCGCGCAGCTCGGTCGAGCCGAGGATCCCCCCGCGTCGCCCTCGGCCCGGCCGAGCGTCGGCACTCCATCGACGGAGTGTATCGCTGGTCGGGAGAAGCGGTTCGAAACGACGACGCCGTTGCTCTTCTCTGCGCCGAACCGCTGCCCTCCCTGCAGGGCGTCCCGGGCGGACGGCGGATGGCAGGAGCGATCGACCCGAGAGCCGGAGCCCGGCTCAGGGCTGGCGCCGCGAGTCCCAGTAGACGTCGGGCACGCCGCGGCGCTGGTTCTCGCACCGGGCGAGCACGAACAGCGCGTCGGACAGGCGGTTCAAGTAGCGGATCGCGTGGGGCCCGATCGGCTCCCGCTCGGCGAGCGCCACGATCGCGCGCTCGGCGCGGCGGCAGACCGTGCGCGCCACGTGGAGCTGCGCCGCGCCCGGCGACCCTCCGGGCAGGATGAAGTTCTCGAGTGGCCCCAGGTCGGCGTTGATCCGGTCGATCGCCGCCTCCAGGGCGTCGACGTGGGCCTGCTCGATCTGCGGACCGGGGCGCCGGGCCTTCTCTTCCTCGGTCCGGCACAGATCGGCGCCGAGATGGAACAGCTCGTTCTGCACCTCGCGCAGCAGGAGCTCCAGCTCGGGATCGAGGCCCGCGCAGCGCGCCAGGCCGATCTGCGCGTTCAGCTCGTCGACCGCGCCGAAGGCCGTCACGCGCGGCGAGTCCTTGCGCACACGCTCCCCGCCGCCGAGGCTCGTCATCCCCTCGTCGCCGCCGCGCGTGTAGATCTTGGTCAGCCGCGGCGGGCTCAGGGCTTGTTCGCTTTCACGGGGTCGCGCGGGAGGATCTGGTCCAGGCGCTCCATGATCTCGAGCTCGGCCGAGCCGGGGGAGGGCGGCCCCGGCGGGGGAGCGCTGCGCGTCGGAGCGACCGGCGGGTTGCCCGGTGCCGACGCGGCACCCGCCGCGGCGGGAGCGCCCGGCCTGTCGCCGATCAGCCGCCGGACCGTGGTCACGAGCGTGTCGGGGTCGATCGGCTTCTCGAGGTACTCGTCGCAGCCGTAGTTGTGCACCGCCTGCGTACGGTACTTCCGCCCCTTGTAGACCGACGTGACGATGACGATCGGGGTCTTGGCGCCGTGCTGCGTGCGCTTCAGCTCCTGGCAGACCTCGAAGCCGTGCTTCTTCGGCAGCATCGCCTCGATCAGCGTCAGATGCGGCTTCAGCGTGTTGAATGCCTCGATCGCGGCGAGACCGTCCTTCACCACCGCGACGCGGTAGCCGGCCTTCTCGAGCGGCTCCTTCAGCTGCTGGATGCCGCGCGGCTCGTAATCCGCGATCAGTACCTTATAATCCGGCATGCGGCAACCACCGCTCTCGCCGGCGTGAAGACGACACGACGGCGCGAACGGTCGCAATTCCCCGTTCCGACGAGACTCGACCCAGGTCGATCGCCTACAACATAGCCCCACCCGGGGCGGGTTTTCAAGCGTTCGAAGTCGGAGCGAAGGTGCAACCTCGAGACCCGCAGAGAGATCCACGCTGGGCCGCCGAGCTGTCCAGCGCCGTCGCCGCAATGGCCCCGGACGGCGGCCGCAGCCTGCTGTTTTACGAGGAGCGGGAGGACGCGGTCGTGGAGGTCGGCGGCTCCGGCGGCGCACCCGGCGTGTGGTCGAGCCGGCACACGGGGCTCGCGGTGCGCGGCCAGACCGATCTCGCCCTGTTCCGGGGGGATCCCGACCCGGCGGACGTGGCCCGGCTCCTCCGGGGGGCCGGGGTAGGCGGCCGGGAGGCCGCCGGGTCCGGTCCCGACCGCGACCCGCCGGCGCCCTGGCCTCCGGTGCTCCCGATCCCTGGCGCTCAGGAGCTGGTCCGCCGCCTGGCGGAGACCACCGAGCGCCTCTCCCCGGGTGCAACCATCGGGGTGCGGTGGGTCGCGTTCCGGCAGGTCGTCACCGTCGCGCGCCCGGGTCTGCCGCTCGCGGGAGACGTCCGCCAGGGGGCGAGAGTCCGCGTCGCAGCCGGCCGCAGGGGGGACGAGGCCGTGGCGGAGGCCCCGGTCTCGACGGTCGAGCCTGCCCTCACCGGGGACTGCGCCCGGCTCCCCGAGGAGGTCGCCCGCCGGCTCGACGAGCGACGCCGGCTCACGACCCTGCCTTGCGGCGAGCACGAGGTCGTCTTCGGTCCGGCCGTCGGCGGCGTGCTGGTCCACGAGATCGTCGGCCACGCGCTCGAGGCCGACGCCGCGCTGGACGGGCGGTCCTGGCTCGCGGAGGCGGGCGGGGCCGAGGTGGCCACGCCCGAGCTGACGGTCGTGGACGACCCGCGTCGGGGTCGCGCGCCGTGGAAGACCGACGACGAGGGCGAGCCCGCGCGTCCGATCGCACTCGTGCGGGAGGGCCGCGTGACAGGCTACCTGCACGACCTGCGCACCAGCCGGGAATGCGGCCAGCTCCCGACGGGCCACGGGCGGCGGGCCTCGTACCGCGACCCGGTCCGACCGCGCATGGGATGCACGTTCGTGGCGGCGGGGCGGCGCCACCCCGACGAGGCGATCGAGGGCATCGAGAGCGGGATCTACGTGCGGCGCATGGAAGCGGCGCGGACCGATCCCCGGACGGGCCGGGCGGTGTTCCGCGTGACGGATGCCGATCGGATCCACCGCGGCCGGCTCGACGGCGCGCTCGCCGCTCACCTCCTGATCGTGGAGGGCCGGGCGGCGCTCCGAAGCATCGGCCGCGTGGCCGCCGACCTCGCGTTCGATCGCTGTCCCGGCTCCTGCCTGCGCGAGGGACAAGCGCTGGCTGTCGGCGTCGGCGCGCCGACGTTTCGCCTGGGATCGGCGCTCGCCGTTTTCGGGCCGTGAAGGCGATCCCGTGGCGAGCGATCTCGAAGCGCTCGAACGCCTGTACGGTTTCGTCCACGCGACGGCAGGCGCGGAGATCGAGCTGTACCAGCGCAGCGCGGACACGATCCGCGTCTTTCGCTCGAGCCGAGGTCGCATCGAGGTCACGACCGGGACCGAGTGCGGGGTCGCCGTGCGGGCGCGCTCGCGAAGCGGGGGCGGGATCGGCTTCGCCGCCGGTTCGAGCGCGAGCCGGCAGGCGCTGGACGAAGCCCTCGCCGAGGCGGTGGCCCGGTGCGAGACCGGCCCGGCGGGCGACCCGTGGCCGCCCTCGACCGACAGGCTCCAGCTCGACCACGACGACGGCGACCTGCCGGGGAACGAGGAGGTCGTCGCGTGGCTCTCGCGCGCCTGGGACCGACTCGCCGCGCACGCCGCCGGTGACGAGCGGGTGATTCCCGTGGCGGCCTGGATCGACGTGGCCTCCACGGTCGAGAGCTGGGCCGCCGAAGCGCTGCAGGCCTCCCGGCGCCGGATCCGCGCGTCGGCGCGAGTCGAGCTGGTGCGGTCGGGGGGCCGAGGCGAAGGCGCCCTGGACCCGATCGTCGTCGCGCGGCGATCATGGCGCGACCTCGCGGACGACGCATGGACCGCGGTCCTGGCCGACCGCTGGCTCGCTCCCGCGGGCGGCGTCGCTCCGGCGGCACGCGAGGTCACGGTCCTGTGCAATCCCGAGTGCGCCGCGGCCCTGGTGCTGGCGGCGGTCCGCGCCCGCCGGCCGGCGACCGACGGCGAGCGGGACGGGGCGGCGGTCGGTCCCGGCTGGCACGTCGTCGACGATCCGCCGGCGCCCGGCGCCCTGTTCGGCGGGGAGTTCGACGACGTCGGGTTCCGCACGCGGCGCCGTGTGCTGGCCGACGGTCGGCTGTGGACGGGCGCCGCGGAGTCGAAGGGACACTACCGCCGGACGTCGTTTCGCGATCCACCCGCGCCCTTGCCGTCCAGCCTCGTGGTCCTCGCGCCCGCACAAGCCCCGCCGCCGTCGTGCCTGCTCGTCACGGGATTGACGATCCACGCGATCGGTCCCGGCTGGGTCCTGGAGGTCGACAGCGCGGAGCTGACGGGCGGGCACCCGGGAGCGGCGCTTCCGCGCACGATGCTCCGCACGTCACCGCAGGAGATCGCGAAACGCTGCGTCGGATCGGTCGGGCCCGCCCGCCCGTCCCACCTCGGGGTCGTCGCGCCCGCGCTGCTGTTCGAGGGCATCAGGACCGGCCTGCAGTAGACGCTGACGCTCACGGGCCGCTCGGGGGGGGGCGGTCGTCGAGCCTCGGCGCCGAGTCTTCGCCGTCGCGATTGCCGCACGCTGGGAACCTGCCCTACGCTGGCCTCGTGGCGCGCCCCGGCCGACCTCGTCTTCCAAGGAACGCCGCGCATTCGGGTGAGATTCGGGCCACGCCGCGGCGGAAGGCGGCGAGATGCGCGGGCCTGGCCGCCGGGTCGGTTCTCCTCGTGGCGGCCGTCATCGAGGTCGCCGTGCGGATCGCGCTGCCGCAGTACGCTGACGACACGGAGTACCTGCGACAGCTCGGGCTAAGGGTCGTCAACGGCCGGATCGCCGTAGGTGGGACGAGCACGAGCCACGACGAGCGGTTCGGCTTCCGTCTCTCGCCGGGCGCCCGGCGCGAGTTCACGTCGTCCGGATTCCGCTACACGGTACGGACCAACTCGCTCGGTTTCCGGGGGCGCGAGATCTCCCCCCCGGCATCGACGAGGACGCGTACCGGGTGATGCTCCTCGCGACTCGACGTTCTGGGGCACCGGGTGCGCGGAGGGAGAGACGCTCGACGCCCGGCTCGAGCGACTGGCGATCGACCGCGGGCTGGTCGCGTTCAACTTCGCCACACCCGGCTACAACACGCTCCAGGAGCTGCTGGTCGCGCGCGCGTTCCTGCCCGACGTCCGGCCGGACCACGTCATCCTCGGCCTGTTCGTCGGCAACGACCCGCTGGCGACGTGGCTCGCCGCGGTCGACGCGGCGGGAAACTACACGGTCTCCGACGCGCGGCTCGAAGCGTTCGAGCGAGAGCTGCGCTCCAGGCTGGCGCCGGTGATCTGGCACAGTTCGGCGCTGCGAGTGGCGGCGGCCGCGGCCTGGGCGCCGCGATTGCGCTACGAGCTGGCCTTGCGCGACGACGTCGTGGGGCGCACGACGGAGGTCCTGGACGAGCTGGCCGCGCTGTGCGCGGCGCAGGGGGTGCGGCTGTCGGTCGTGGTGCTCTACCCCAAAGACGCCGTCTCGGGCCGCGCGCTCGCAGCCTGGACGGGAAGCCGCTCGGTGGGGGAGCGCTAGGTGCGCGCTTGCCAGGGTCTGGGGATCGAGGTGCTGGACACGTTGCGGGACATTCGCGGGCCCCAAGCGGCGATCGAGCTGTTCTACCGGCGCGATCTCCATCTCAACCCGAAAGGCACGGACGCTCTCGCCCGGGCCGTGTTCGAGCGGCTCGTCGCGCCGCACCTCCGGGACCGCGGCGAGCCCCGTGGCGCGGTGCCGTGACGTTCGCGGTCGTGCTCCGCTCCCGCCGGGGCCGCCGTCCGCATGCCGTTCGAGACCGAGCGAGGGCCGAGTCCCTCTCAGCTGCGGTCGAGGCGGGGGAACGCGCCGATCCGGTGGAAGTCCGGCCGCGGCCCCGGCAGCGGGTGCGCCGCGAGGTAGCGTCGCGCGGGTCCCACACCGTGCATCGCGAAGGCGTTCCAGCGCTCGAGATCCGCGGGCAGGTCGCGCCGCAGGATCGCGCCGACCCCGGCCCAGCGTCCCGCCGCGACCGTGGCGCGGAACTCGATCGAGATCGCGGCATCGACCACGCGTCGTACTCCGTGCAGGCCGAGCGCGAGGTAGTGGCCGTGCGGCCCGAACTCGACCTCGAGGTAGCGATCGCCGCGGCCGACGAGGAACAGCTCGACGACCTCGTGCTCCCACAGCCGGTCGCAGCGCCCCGGTGGCGCCGCGGGCGGCGGGTCGTCGTGAAACGGGGCATCCACCCGCACGGTCAGGCGGTCCGCCGCCCAGATCAGCGCCAGCAGCACGCGTTCGCCGGCCGCGGCGCTCCCGCCGTCCCAGGTGCGGTCGATCGCGATCGTCGAGAGGTCCGCCTCGCACCCGTCCCGATCGGCTCCTCGAGTCATGGTCGGGATGCTCGCGACTGCCGCGGGTGCGGATCTCAGCCCAGCGGATCGAGCAGGCCGGCGTCGGCGAGGAGGGCGAACAGGGGGCGCGTCTCTTCGCGTGACGGGAGCAGCCGGCGCAGCCGCGCGAGCGTGCGCGGGACTCCTTCCAGGTAACGCGCCGCGCCGGCCGAGGAGCGCAGGCTCCCGAACGTCCCCAGCGCCTTCAGCATCCGCTGGCAGGCCACGATGTCGAACCGCAACGCGAACGCGTCGCGCGACCGCTCGCCGGTCTCCTCGAGGTAGAGGGCGAGCAGCGGGCCGATCGACGCCTCGTCGAGGTCGCTGTAGGCGTCGTACAGCAGCGAGGCGAGGTCGTAGCTGTCCGGCCCCCAGCGCGCGTCCTGCACGTCGACCATCACGAGCGCACGGTCGTCGCGCAGCAGCAGGTTGCGGCTGTGAAAGTCCCGGTGGCAGAGCACGCGCCGCGGAGACTCCGCCGCGCGCTCCGCCAGCTCGTGCAGCCGCGGTCTCAGCTCCGCCGGAACGCTCGTGTGACCGCGCAAGCCGCGGGCGTAGTGTTCGAGGTAGTAGTCCATCTCGAAACGGAATCGCGCGGCGTCGAGGGCCGGCCCATTCGCTCGCGGAGAGCGGGCCAGCTCCGGGCTGCCGCGAACCGCGATCGCGGCCGCCAGGCGCACGGCGGCCGCGAGCAGCGCCCACGCGTCCGCGCCGGCTCCGCGGCGCAGCTCCCGTTCCAGGGTCCGATCGCCGAGGTCCTCCTGCAGCAGGCAGCCCGCGGCGCCGCACACGTCGAAGGTCCGGGCGACGGGCAGGCCGGCCGCAGCGAAGATGCGCCCGGCCACGACGTCGTCGGTCTCGCCCTCGAACGCCCGCCCGTAGTCCATCAGCACCCGCGTCGGCCCCGAGCGCGGCCGCACGCGGAAGAAGCGCCGCGTCGAGGCGTCGCCGGCCAGGGGCTCGAGCGTCGCGCCCGGGCTCGAGCGCTCGACGTACTCCCGGACCTCGCGGCGCGCGGCGGTCAAGGGGAACCGCTGTCGGGCTCCACGGACGGCTCCCGCCGGCCGGCCGCGAGCGGCGCGCACCCGGAGCGTGGGCCCACGCAGCCTTGCGGGACGAAGCTCATCGGCATCCGCCACGGCGGACAGGGTAACGTCGCGTGTCGCTCAGAGCCGCAGGACGAGCAGGCCGTTCGTCCGCTCGGCGCGCGGGATCGGCGGTGCCTCGCCCTCCGGGTCGGCACAGATCACGGCCCCGTCCGCCACGAAGCCGGCCGGCAGCTCGACGTCCTGGCCCACGATCGTGCGCCGCAGCCGGCAACCGGGACCGATCCACGCCTCGGGCATCACGATCGAGTCCTCGACCAGGGCGTCCTCCGCCACGTGCGACGCGTAGCCCAGCGCCACCCGTCCGCGGAAGCGCGCGCCCTTCTCGATCTCGGCACCCGGTCCGACGGCGGCGGCCGCCTCGTCCAGGCGGCGCAGCGGGTCGTGCTCCCCGCTGATCTCCCGCAGCCGGTCGGGCGGGTAGTCGAGCAGTCGCAGCGAACCCTCGAGGTACAGCTCGGGGGAGCCGAACTCCCACCAAAACCCCTCGTGGAAGTAGGCGCCGACGCCGCCCGAGGGGCACAGCGCGCGATAGACGTCGCGCACGATGTCGCAGGGCGCTCGGTCGGGGATCGCGGCGACCGCGCTCTCCTCGAGGATGTGGTACCCGGTGAAGAGGTGCTCGCCCGCCACGCTGCCGGGTTCCGGCTCCGGCTCGCCCCCGAAGGACAGCACCCGGCCCCGGGAATCCGTCCCGACCCGGGTGTAGCCCGGCCGGGCCGGAGCCAGGATCAGGGTCGCGAGGCACCCCGAGCGCCGATGCGCCTCGAGCGCCGCGTGCAGGTCGACGTCGCACAGGCAATCCGAATTGCAGACGACGATCGGACCGTCTCCGCGCAGCAAGGAGGCGGCCCGCCGGATCCCTCCCGCGGTCCCGAGGATCGCCTCCTCGTGGCTGAAACGGACGGCGGGGAGGCCCGGCGCCACGCGGCCGCCGAGTGCTGCCCGGATCGACTCCGGGTGGTGGTGCAGGTTCAGCACCACGTCGTCCACGCCGTGGCGCCCCAGCCGGTGCAGGATGTGGACCAAAAGCGGCCGGCCGAGGACCGGGACCGCAGGCTTGGCCTGGTGCAGCGTCAGCGGCAGCAGCCGCTGGCCCTCGCCGGCCGCCAGCACCATCGCCTTCACGGCAGCTCTCCTCCCGCCTCGATCAGCATGTCGCTCGCCTCGACGCCGCGCTCGCGGGCGGCGCGCTCCTGCAGCTCGCGGTAGTTCTCGCGCACGTACTGCTCCGGGGCGAAGCCGAGGCGCGCGGCCGCGCCATCGATCTCGTCGGGCGAGCCTTCCAGCTCCAGGAAGCAGCCGATCGGCGTCTCGTCGAGGCACAGCGTGAGGTCGCCCAGCCGGAACACCGTGCGGTGCTTCTGGTAACGGTAGACAGTCGAGAAGCCGAGGCCGCGCAGAATCTCGAGCGCCGCGTCCGCGTCGTCGACCGCGGTCTCGTGCTCCTCCCGGACCTTGTGCCGGTGGTCCCCGCCGACCGGCAGCTTCAAGGTCAAGACGGCCCGCCCGCCGGCGCGCCGCAGCCGCAGCAGGACACCCGCGGCCACGAGCCGGTCGTGGACGCGATCGAGCACGAGGTTGTCCTCGAAGTGGCGGGGGCGCGCGAGCCGCGCTCCGAGGCGCTCGACTCGCTCCCGGGCCGCGGCCGCCGACTCGAACGGCAGCTTGACCTCGATCTCGTGCATCCCCCCCCGCATTGGGCACATGATAGCATCCGACAAGAGGGTCCGATGGCCTCGCGTGTCGTCATCACCGGCATCGGCATCGTCTCACCGATCGGCTGCTCGCGCGAGCGGTTCTGGCAGGCGTGCCTCGCGGGGCGATCGGGCGTGCGCCGCCTGGAGTCGGAGTGGGTGACCGAGACGCGGTTGTCGAGCCAGATCGGCGCGACGATCGAGGACTTCGACCCGCGCCGGGCGGGGATCGAGCCGAAGCTCGAGCGCGTGCTCGACCGCACCTCGATGTTCGCGCTCGGCGCGGCCGCCGAGGCGGTGCGCGACGCCGGCCTCGCGCTCGAGCTGCGAACGGACTCGACCGGCCGCGACGAGCCGCGGCTCGACGGGCTCGACCCGCGGCGCGTGGCGACGGTGATCGGCTCCGGCATCGGCGGCATCACCTCGCTCGAGATCTCGCATGCGCTGTGGCGGCAGACGCGCTCCAAGACCTCGGTCAAGCGCTTCTCGCTGCCGATGCTGATCCCGAACGCGCCGGCGGGCCAGGTGGCGATCCGCTTCGGCGCGCGGGGCGAGTGCAAGGCGGTGTCCACCGCCTGCGCGGCGGGGACGATGGCGATCGGCGACGCCTGGCGCCTGGTGCGCGACGGCGAGGCCGACGTCGCGCTCGCCGGGGGCGTCGAGGGGGCGGCGCGCGACGAGGATGCCTACAGCCTGCTCGGCTTCGAGCGGCTGCAGACGCTGTCGCGGCGCAACGACGAGCCGGAGCGAGCGAGCCGGCCGTTCGACCGCGACCGAGACGGGTTCGTGCTGGGCGAGGGCGCGGCGGTGCTGGTGCTCGAGCGCGAGGAGCATGCCGCGGCGCGCGGCGCCCGACCGTACGCGGCCATCTCCGGCTACGCGTCGAACTGCGACGCCCGATCGATGATGCAGCTCGACGAGACCGGGCGGTCGGTGGTCGAGCTGATCCACGCCGCGCTGCGCTCGGCCGACGTCGGTCCGACCGCGGTCGATCTGGTCAGCGCCCACGGGACGTCGACCCTGTCGAACGACCGCACCGAGTCGAAGGCGCTGCGGGCGGTTTTCGGCGCGCGCTGCGACGACTTGCCGGTCACCTCGCTCAAGTCGATGACGGGTCACGCGATCGCCGGCTCGGGACCGATGGAGACCGCCGCCGCCGCGCTGTCGCTGCGCGAGGGACTGCTGACGCCGACGATCAACTACGAGACCCCGGACCCGGAGTGTGCGGTGCTGGTCGTGGCCAACCGGCCGTGGCCGCGGCCGGCCGGCGTCTGCCTCAAGCTGTCCTACGGCTTCGGCGGCCACAACGCCTGTCTCGTCGTGACCCGCGTCTGATGCGAGGCGAGCCGTCCTTGCACCCGATCGCGGCGCCATGATCGCCCGCGCGGGATCCGGCCCCGCCGGCCGCCGGCTGCCGCTGGCCGGCGGGCTGCTCCTCGGCCTGAGCTACCTGCCGGGTCCGCTCCTGGCGCTGAACCTCACGGCGTTCGTTCCGCTCCTGTGGTGGCTCGAGACGAACCGGGACGCCACGTCCTACCGCCGGCTGCGCGCCGGCCTGGTCTTCGGCGCGACGGCGCACCTCGTCGCGCTGCACTGCATGTACTCGATGCTCGAGCATTCCTGGCTCGCGGCGCTGCTCTACGTCGGGATGACGGCAGCGCTCGCCGCGCGCATCGCGCTCGAGGTGGCGCTCCTGGGCTGGCTCCGGCGGCGGACCGGGATCTCGTGGGCGCTCCTGCTGCCGGTCGTGTGGGTCGCGTTCGAGTGGCTCCAGAGCCGGGCGGGAGACCTGCGGCTGACCGGAGAGCACCTGGCGCACACGGTCGCCGGCCACCCGTTCCTGGTGCAGTTCGCCGACGTCACGGGGCCCTACGGCGTGACCGCCGCCCTGCTCGCCTTCCAGGGTCTGCTGCTCGAGACGATCCGCGGATGGGGCGCTGCCCGTGGCCGGCGCGCGCTCGCCGCGCTGCTGCTGCTGTCGGCGGTGCTCCTCGCCTACGACGCCTGGGCCTGGACGCGGCCCGAGCCGGGAGGCGACTCGCTGCGCGTCGGTCTGGTCCAGCCCAACGTGCCGCTCGCGGTCAAGCACGACCGCGAGACGCGCGGCGAGCAGTGGCGCAAGCTCGTGGTCCTCAGCCGCCGCGCCGCGGAGCGCGGGGCCGAGCTGGTCGTCTGGCCCGAGTCGGCGCGGCCGGGGGCGCTCCACCACGACCTCGCGCGCCCGGAGACCTACGCGCTTCCGGAGGTGGCCGCGCTGGCGCGCGACCTCGGGGTCCCGATCCTCGCCGGGGTCGAGTACGCGCGGTCGCGGCAGGACGGCGACCACGACTGGTACAACGCGGCGCTGGCGGTCGACGCGGCGGGCCAGCTCCTCCCGGCTTGGGGCGCGAAGGTCTACCTCGTGCCGTTCGTCGAGGCCACGCCGTTCCGCGGGCTGTTCGGCCCGCTCGTCGCCGGGCGGGGCGGGGAGTGGCACTGGCTCGCCGGCACCTTCCGCCCGGGGCCGGCGAGCGCCCTGCTGCCGGTCGCCGGGACCCGGGTCGGCGTCCTCGTCTGCTACGAGCAGCTGTTCCCCGACCTGGCGCGCGACCTGCGCCTGCGCGGGGCGGAGGTCGGGGTCGTGATCACGAACGATGCCTGGTTCGGCCGATCGCTGTTTCAGCCGTATCAGGCGAACGCGCTGCGGCTGCGGGCGATCGAGAACCGGATCGACTTCGTGCGCGTGGCCAACACCGGGATCTCCGGCTTCGTCGACCGCTTCGGGCGCTACCACCAGCGCACCGGGCTGTTCGAGGAGGCGGTCGAGGTCCGGGAGGTGCGGCTCGCGACGCGGCCGACGGTCTACGGGCTCGTCGGGGACGCGGCCGCCTGGCTCGCGCTCGGGGGACTGGCGCTGGCGGTGCTGCTGGCGCTCGGCCGCGGCAACACGCGGGAGCCTCGAGCTTCCGCGTGCTGACCCGGTCGCACTCAGTAGCAGCAACGAGAGAGGTCCAGCGCTCGCGACGGAGAGGCGACCGGACCGCGACTACCCATGCCATGCGCTGTCGCGCGCTGTCTCGAGCTGACCCTGGCGAGCGGCTGGCGCGGGGACTGGGCCGGGAAAGCACGGCGCTCGCGCCCGCCGAACGGGCGCTGTTCCGCACGCTCGCGGAGCCGCCTGTGCGCTACATCATCGTCGGTCTGGGCGCGGCGTGGCTCGAGGCTGCCGCCGAGGAGCGTCAGGGCCGGCGCGCCGCGCGCGATCCTCACTGCAGGCGCGTCGTGGAGAACCCTGGGAACCGGGCGAAGTCGCGGTCCTCGGTCAGCAGCGCGCTCACCCCCGATTCCCGGCAGAGTGCGACGATCTGAGCGTCGAAGGAGAGGTTCCCGCCGGCGTCCGCTTCGCGGATCGCCTGCAGCAGGAGTTCGACGTAGGTCGGACCCGGCACGATCACCTGCAGGCTCGGGGACTCCAGCACGCGCTCCACGGCGAGGCACGCCTCGCCGACCTCGGACGGCGGGTCGAACAGCTTCGGATGGGTGACCACTCGAACGAACTCGCCGATGCAGAACACCGGTAGAGCCCACGCGGCCGCCCCCTCGGCGAGGTCGACCAGTCGCCGTGCCGCCGCCTCGTGCTTGGCCAGCTCCGCGCGCTGCGCGTAGACCAGGCAACGGTCCCCCAGAGCGTGACCGTGCCCGCCGGCGCCACGAGCGCCAGCTTCACCGTCACGACCACCTCGGTCTTCGAGGCGACCACGGCGACGATCTCGGCGACCTACGGCGGCGTCCTCGGAACCGCACTCTTGACGGTCGCCCCCGGAACGGCCCAGCCCGTGACGCTCCAGACGCTGTCGATCGACCCGGCCAGCGTGGCCGGCGGCAGCGCCTCGACCGGCTCCGTGACCCTGAGCGGCGCCGCGCCCGCCGGCGGAGCCGCGGTCAGTCTGTCGAGCGGCAACCCGGCAGCGGCCCAGGTCCCGGCGAGCGTCACCGTGCCCGCGGGTCAGGGATCCGCGGGCTTCACGATCACCACGTCCGCCGTCGCCGCGGACACGCAGGTGACGATCACCGGTGCGTACGGGCAGAGCCGGACGGCCACCATCACCGTGCTCGCCGGGCCGACCAACACGGGGCTCCGCAGCCCGTCGGCGAACGCTGCCGATTCGGGCGGTGACGGCAACGGCTTCGAGTCGAGTCCGTCGGGGGCGCACGCGGACGACGCGGCGAGTGCGGTGGACAACAACGGGGGTACGGCGTCGAGCACGACGTGCACGAGCACGTCGCGCGACCGGCACCGGTTCTTCAACTACGGTCTGTCGGTGCCGGCGGGTTCGACCATTCCCGGGATCGAGGTGCGGCTCGACGCGCGGGCGGACAGCACGTCGGACACGCCGCGGATGTGCGTGCAGCTCTCGTGGAACGGGGGGGCGTCGTGGACGGCGGCGAAGTCCACTCCGACGCTTTCGACGAGCATGGCCGCGTACGTCCTGGGGAGCGCGACGGACACGTGGGGTCGCACGTGGACGGCGGCGGAGCTGAGCGACGCCGACTTCCGGGTGCGGGTGATCAACACGGCCAATTCGACGAGCCGCGGTTTCTTCCTGGATTGGGTGGCGGTGCGGGTCACGCATCAGGGTGGTGGCGGGGCACCGGCGCTCGACATCACGCTCGGCGGCGTGCCGGCGACGATCCCGCGCGGACCGTTCTTCACGGCGACGGCGAGCGTGGCCAACGCCGGCGGCTCGAGCGCGAGCGGCTACACGGTGCTGGTCAGCTTCACTCCGAGCAACGCGCTGAAGCTGGAGAACCCGAAGAACTCGACGCAATCGCTGCCGACGGTCGCCGCGGGCGGCAGCCAGAGCGTGTCGTGGCTGATCCGCGCCGAGAACGCGGCCTCGGCCACGCTGACGATGACGCTACGCAACTCGAGCGGCCAGACGGTCGACACGGTGAGCCAGACGTTCACGATCACGAACTGACGAGGGCCGGGCCGGCGCAGGATCTCACCGGCGAGCGCCGCATCGTCCGGCGATCTGTGCAACTGCTGGAGCTGCCCGAGAGGGCAGGAGTCACTCCGTCCGACCCTCGCGGCACGGGCCGCGGTCCGAGGCCCTACCGGCGCCGGCGGAAGACCTGGTGGTTTCCCGGCTTCCAGGTCGCTCCGCCGTCCTCCGTGTATTCCATCCGCGATTCGAAGGTGTCCTGCTCGACGTTGAACCGGGTGAACCGCAGCTGGCTCTCCTTGCCGTCGCTCGCCTCGAACTTCTGCGAGTAGCGTGTCTCTTCGCCGAGCGGCCCCGTCATCACCCACAGGTAACCGTCCGCGTGGACCGAGACCATCTCGATCACGCCCTTCTTCTCGCTGACGTAGAACAGGATCCCGCCGCTCTGCTTGGGATCGGGCCCGCCGGACTGTCCCATCAGGACACGATCCGGCACGACCCACTCGAACTCGTAGCTCCCGGGCACCGTGCTCGCCACGGTCCCGTCCTCGTTGAGGAACTCGGTGGTCACCGACCATCGGCCGACGGCCGTCCTGAGCTGCTCGATCGATCGCGCGAGCCGGTCGTCGGCCGGCGCGTCGGCTCCCGCTACGGCGCCGGAGACGAGGCCCGCGACCGCGAAGACGATCCAGCGAACGACGACCATGACCACCTCCTCGGAGGACGCAGGCCGCGTCCAGAGCCGGTCTACGGACAGTTCCGCCCGGCGCGCTCGTCGCCGGCCACGATCACGTCGGCGCAGCCGTCCCGCTACCCGGGGGTCTTCCGAGACCTGACTGCACCCTGGCCCATTGCTCCTGACCCCTCCCGTCTTCGCGCCCGATGTACCATGGTTCGCAGGTCCCGGCAACGAGGTTCTGCGCGCCGCCGCCGGCGGGCTGATTATCGGCCGCCGCGTGCGCGGTGGTGAAACCGCATCGCCGGATCGGACGGGCAAGAGCGGTCCTCGGAGTCGCTTGACCGGAAATCGCGGTATAAGAACCGGCATGAGCCGACCGGGGGACCCACGCCCGCCGGCAGCCGGGAACCTGAGACGGAAAATTCGGTCCGGAGGCTTGCTCGATGTGGAGCGGGCGCGGACACGGGACGACGCCGGATGAGACGTTGCGGCGCCCTTCGCGCTCTCGGGGGCGATCTGGGGATCGCGCTTGTTCTGGGGGCTTGGTCCGGCTCGGCAGCCGACGGGGGCAAGCCAGCGGTCTCCGGGGACCCGCGGCCCTCGGTCTACACGGCCAATCCCCACGTCAGCGTCGGCGCTCTCCGGCTCGACGTGAGAGCGGACGCCGACGGCCAGATTCCCGCCGGATGGCGTCATGCGGACGCCGTCCGCGCCGGCTCGCGCCCGGATCCCTACCGCCTCGTCAAGTTCGCGGGCGCGGTCGGCCGCCGGCAGCGCGAGGCGCTGGCCCGCGCCGGCTACGCCGTCGTCGCCTACCATCCCTTCAACACCTTCCTGGTCCGCCCCCGGGCGGCGGGACCCGCGCCGCTGTCGTCGGTCGCGGGCGTGAGCTGGACCGGTCCATTCCACCCGTACTTCAAGCTGGCCAGCCCGCTCGCCGAGGCGGTCCGGCGGGGCGACGCGAGCGGCTTCGTCGTCGCCGAGTCGCATTGGGGACTGCGCTTCAGCGTGCTCTTGCACGAAGTCGCCGCGCGCCCGGCCGCCGCAGCGTCCGTCGCGACCGCGCCCGGCGTGACGAGGGTGTTCCCCACGCGCACCCTGCCGTTGCGCGTGCAGGTCGACCCGCGGCGGTTCGCGGCGTTTCTCCGGCACGTCGCCGCGCAGCCGGAAGTCCTGGCGGTCGAGCCGTGGCTTCCCGTGAAGCTTCTGAACGACGAGAACGTGCAGACGAGCCAGTCCGGCAACTGCGTGGACAACGGCGTCGAGGCGCCGAACGCGCCGGTGTTCAGCCACGGGCTCACCGGATGGAAGGCCCGGCTCGCCCTGGCCGACAGCTGCACGGACGTCAACTCCGGCTTCTGGTACGACGACGCGCTCGGTCGGCTCCCCGCGCACGAGCCGGGCGCGCCCTGGACCTCGACGCCGCCCGACTGGAGCCAGCGCAAGATCGTCGAGTACTACGACATGTCCGCCGCAGACATGGCGATCGGCTGTCCCACCGCCGACAGCGATCACGGCACCGCGGTCGCGGGGACGATGACCGGCAACTGCAGCCTGAACGCCGAAGGCGTCGCCACCGAGACCGACGCCGCGAACAGCGACGGCGACCAGGACGGGATGGCGCCCGGAGCGTACCTGATCGTCCAGGACCTGAACGGACTGAACTACCTGACCGCCGGCGGCACGCTGGGCGAGCTGTTCGACGTGGCCTTCGAGAACACCTGTCTCGGCGCCGACTGCGGCATCGACGCCCACAACAACAGCTGGGGCGGGCTCGCCGGCTACAACGACCACGCGCGCTCCGGTGACGCCTCGCTGTGGGGCACGCAGCGCGGGCTGATCGTCGCCGGGTCGGGGAACGAGGGCCCGGGGTACGACACGGCCTACTCCCCCGCCATCGGGAAGAACGTCGTGGCCGTGGGCGGCGCCGCCGCCTGCCGCGTGGATACCGTCTGGAACTCCTCGAGCCGTGGGCCGGCGAGCGACGGCCGGCTGAAGCCCGACGTCGTGGCGGGAGCCGTGGCCGTGACCTCCGTGAACAACGACGGCAACTCGGACAACGTCAACGGCGGGTGCATCGCCGACAAGACGTCGAACGGCACGTCGTACGCGTCCCCGACCGTCGCCGGCCTCTCGGCGCTGGTGCTGCAGTACTTCAACGACGGCTTCTACCCCGGTGGCGCCGCGACCGCGTTCGACACGCTCGAGCCCTCGGGCCCGCTGATGAAGGCGATGCTGATCAACAGCGCGCAGCGCATGACGGACGCGGCGACCGCGGAGCGCAACGGCGTCAGCTGGCCCAACATGGACCAAGGCTGGGGCTTCGTCGTGCTCGACAACGCGCTCCACTTCAGCGGCGATTCGCGCAAGCTCTGGATCCACGACGAGGTCGTCGGCGTCGACGCGACGGGATCGTCCTCGATGACCTTCAGGCGCAAGGTGACCGCTTCCTCCGAGCCGCTCAAGGTCACGCTCGCGTGGTACGACGCCCCGCACGCCGGCGCCTGCGGCGCGGGAGTTCCCTGCCTCGACAACGACCTCGACCTGTCGGTCACGGAGCCGACGAGCGGCAGCACCTGGACCACGACGCTCGTGAGCGGCACGGCGGGACACGTCGTCCCGCGCACGGTGGTGCCGGCCCCTCCGGCCGGCCTGGGGCAGACCACGACCGACAACGGACCCGACAACCTCAACAGCGTCGAGCAGATCATCGTCTACGGCCCGACTCCCGGCCGGATCTACGAGTTCACCGTCACGGCGGCGAACACGCCGGACGGCCCGATCCCGTTCGCGCTCGTCGCCACGGGCGCGCTCGACGACCCTTGCACGGCTCCGGCCGGCGTGGCACCGATCGCGGCCGCCGACGTGGACGGCTGCGGCGACGACGGCGTGCGCGTGACCTGGAATCAGGATGTCACCGACTGGAACGACGGCGGCGCCGGGACGCGGTCCTACCGCGTATGGCGCGACGGCATGCCGATCCGCAACGGGCCCTGCGCCGGACACCTCGCCTACGGCACCACGAGCTGCATCGACGGCGAGGCCCCCGTGGGCGTCGCCGCCGATTACCGCGTCGAGTACACGAGCGGCTGCGGCGCGACGGCCAAGACCGCCGAGGTCGAGGGGGTCGATGCCGTCCCGTTCCTGGTGGACGTGACGCCGGACGCGGTCGACGTCTGCCCGGGGGCCGACATCGTGCTCACGGCCGGAGCGGACCGGCCGGGCTCCTACACCTACCAGTGGACCGAGGACGGCGACGAGCTTCCGGGAGAGACCTCGAGCACGCTCACGATCGCGAAGGGCGCGCCGGAGAGCCATGACTACAACTGCCGCCTGACCGACTCCGGCTCCTGCACGCGCCAGGACCTCGAGCCCGCGACCGGCAGCTGGGCTGACGATCCGGCCTCCGTCGAGTTCGACGCCGCGTCCGTTCCGTTCCTCACGCTCGAGGAGCTGTGCGGCGACGGAGACTCGGCCCTCGAGCGGGGCGAGATCTGGAGCTTCGACGTCGGAGTGGTCAACACCTCGGCCTGCCACGCGGCGACGAACGTGACCGCCGAACTCCGGGTCAGCGCGTCCTCGCCGGTGGCGGCCGAGGTCTGCAGTGCGCAGGGCGAATTCGGCGATCTCGCGCCGCAGGGCCAGGCCAAGGACAGCTTCGCGTTCGAGGTGGACCGGGCCGCGCTCTGTCCGGCGAACCTGTTCTTCGACCTGGCGAACATCGACTGGGACGGCGGCGGGCCGTTCGACGAAGTTCTCGCCTTCGGCGTGCCGGTCGGCGGCGGCTGCAACGTGACGACGAGCTGCGATTGCGCCACGATCGTCGTCGGCGAGGTGTCGCCGACCGGCGGGATCCCGCTGACCGTGAAGCGCAACGGGTCGCTCGTCGACCTGAAGTTCCAGCGGGTCACGGGCGCGACGAGCTACAACGTCTACGTCTCGACGCAGGCTTCCACGCTGCCGTTCGGCGTGGCGGATCCCGGCGTCGGGAAGAAGAGCTGCGGCGTTCCCTGGCAGAATCAGCTCGGAGGGACCGCGGTGTCGAACGGCTTCGACGTCGAGGCCGGGATCGCGCCGGGGCAGGCCGCCTACTTCATCCTGGTGACCGCCGACGACGGCCCGACCACGGAGGGACCGCTCGGCTTCACGTCGAACTCGACCGCGCGGGACGCCGACTCGCGATGCGCGGACTGAGAGGACACCGGCGTTGACGCGTCGAGGCCGGTCGCGCCTCGTGCCGATCACGGCGGCGCTCGTGCTGGCGGCCTCGCCGGCCGGTCGCGCCGAAGCGCCTCGGGCCGAGCGGGACACCGGTCACGAGGAGCCGCTCACGGCCGAGCCCGTCCCGGGCCCCGGCCACCGCGAGGTCCCGGTCGCTCCGCCGCCGGTTTCCGTCGAACGCGGGGAGCTGCCGACCTCGCCGCGCGGCCTGGCGGTCCGGGGCGCGTTCCTGAGCGTCCAGGTCAACGTCGACGCGCAGAACCAGAACATCGTCGGCGACGCGGCGAACGAGCCCTCGCTCGCCGTCGATCCGACCGATCCCGGCCGGATCGTCATCGGCTGGCGGCAGTTCGACACGGTCGCCTCCGACTTCCGCGAAGCGGGCTGGGCTTACAGCCACGACGGCGGCGCGAGCTGGACGTTCCCGGGCGTGCTGACTCCGGGGCAGTTCCGCAGCGATCCCGTGCTCGCCGCCGACGGCAGCGGGACCTTCTTCTACTACAGCCTCCGGTCCTTCGTGTCGGGCGACATGTTCGTCTCCGTCGACGGCGGAGTGACCTGGCTCGGCCCGTTCTCGGCGCCGGCCGGCGACAAGACCTGGATGACCGTCGACACCACGGGAGGCGCGGGGGACGGCCACGTCTACACCACCTGGAACTCGGACTTCACCTGCTGCGCCGAAGGCACCGACTTCAGCCGTTCCACGGACGGCGGCTTCGGCTACGACGGGCCGTTCGTCATGCCCGAGCATCCGATCTGGGGCACGCTCGACGTCGGCCCCGGCGGGGAGGTGTACGTCGCCGGCGGCTCCCAGGACTTCCTCTCGCATCGCCTGCAGCGATCGACCAACGCGCCGAACGCGGCCGAGGACCCGGTGTTCGACCTGGGGCGCGCGATCGACCTGGGAGGCGCGCCTCCCCTCGGCGGCAAGCCCAACCCCGGGGGGCTCACGGGCCAGGCGTGGGTCGCCGTGGATCGCTCCGGAGGCACGACGGACGGGAACGTCTACGTCTTGTCCTCGGTCGATCCACCGGGATTCGACCCGCTCGACGTGATGTTCATCCGCAGCGAGGACGGCGGGCAGTCCTGGAGCACGCCGCTGCGCGTCAACGCCGAGCTGGCCTCGCGCGACGCCTACCAGTGGTTCGGGACCATGGCGGTCGCGCCGAACGGACGCATCGACGTCGTGTGGAACGACACCAGCCAGGACCAGACCGCCGTGAACTCCGAGCTGTACTACGCCTATTCCACGGACGCCGGCGTCAGCTGGTCCGCGGGCCTGCCCGTCAGCCCCCCGTTCAACTCGCTCCTCGGCTGGCCGCAGCAGGACAAGATCGGCGACTACTACGACATGGTCTCGGACGTCGACGGAGCGGCGGTGGCCTACTCCGCGACCTTCAACGGCGAGCAGGACGTCTATTTCCTCCGCGTCGGCGACTGCAACGCGAACGGCGTCCACGACTCGATCGATGCCGCCGGGGGGGGCAGCACCGACTGCAACGCGAACGCCGTCCCCGACGAGTGCGAGCCGGACTGCGACGGCAACGGCGCGGCCGACGGCTGCGACATCGGGAGCGGGGCGAGCGCGGACTGCAACCTGAACCTCGTCCCCGACGAGTGCGACGTCGAGCGCGGCTCGGAGGACTGCAACCTCGACGGCCTGCTCGACGAGTGCGACGTGCGGTTCGACCTCGAGACCGACGAGGGCTGGACGGTCGGCCAGCTCGGCGACGGGGCCACGGGCGGCGTGTGGGTCCGCGTCGATCCGAACGGGACGGCGGCCCAGCCCGAGCACGACCATACGCCCGGCGGCTCGTTCTGCTTCGTGACGGGCCAGGGTCCTCCGGGCGGCGGCGCCACCGTGGCCGACGTCGACGGCGGCAAGACGACCCTGCGCTCCCCGCCGCTCGACCTCAGCGGGCTCGCCGACCCCAGGATCGGCTACTGGCGCTGGTACTCCAACGACACGGGGAGCTCGCCCTACACGGACGTCTTCAAGGTCGACGTCTCGAACAACGGTGGCGGGAGCTGGACGAACGTCGAGACCGTCGGCCCGGCGGGCCCCGAGGTCTCGGGCGGCTGGTTCTTCCACAGCTTCCGCGTGGCGGACCTGGTGGCGCCCACGTCGCAGGTCGTGCTGCGCTTCGTCGCCGCCGACCTGGGGAGCCCGTCCAACGTCGAGGCCGCGATCGACGACCTGGTCGTGCTCGACTGCGCGCACTGTCTCGGCCACGCCGACTGCGACGACGGCCAGTTCTGCAACGGTCCCGAAAGCTGTCGGGCCGGGGCCTGCGTCGCCGGCAGCGATCCGTGCGACGACGGCGACGCCTGCACGCTCGACACCTGCGGCGAGGGTCCCGACGAGTGCACGAACGTCGCACCGCCCGCTCCGGCGGAGGTGTCGGGGCTGGCTTTGGGTCGCTCGACGCCGGCGGTGGCGATCCTGAGCTGGGATCCGCGGCCCGAGGCGACGAGCTACGACGTCTACCGCGGGTCGCTGCGCGACGCTTCGGACCTGGCGTGCTTCCTCGAGGGAATCGCGGGCACGACGACGCCGGACGACGGCTTGCTGCCCGGACCGGGCGAGGTCTCGTACCACGTCGTCACGGCGGTCAATTGCAGCGGAACCGCGCCCCTCGGCGAGGAGCGGACGGCCGCCGTGCCCTGCTCCTGACGCCGGCATCGTCCCGGAAGCCTCCTCGATTCGACATGGAGCTGCGTCACTCGTGTGCACTCCTCCGGCGTTCGACTTCGGCAACGGAGGTCACCCGTGCAACCCCGCTGCCGGGCTGCCGGCGACTACCAGTTCGGCAGCGACTTCTACTCGCCGGACGCACGGTACGCGATGACCGCCAGGGACGGGCACCTGCTCGCGAACGGCGACTGGCTGATGCCGGCGGGCGAGCTGCGCTTCATCCACCGCATCTGCGGCTGCGAGCTCCGGTTCGTGCGCGCGCCTTCGGGCGCCGTGGGGGAGGTGCTCTGGGACGGCTTCCGCGGGGAACGAATCGCGCCTCCGCCCGCGAATTGATCGCAGAGCGGAGGCACCCCTGAAGGCGAAGCGCGCTGCGCGCGAGGGGGAGTGGGCGGCGGAAGGAGCTCGGTTGCGGTACGAGCGTCTGGTGGGCAAGCCGTGCAGCGTGGGCTGCCGCACGCAGCCGGATGAGAGCCCTGCTAGCGGATGTCGCCGGCCAGCGTCACTCCGCGCTTGACCACTCGCCGGGGATCGCGCAGGTTCGCGATGGCGACCAGGGGATCGCCGCGCAGCACGACGAAGGTCGCCTCTGCGCCGGCGTCCAGCCGGCCCACCGCGCGGTCCGGAAACAGAAACCGCGGCGTCGTGACGGACAGCGCGCGGACCACCTCGGCGGCGGGCATCAGACCCTGCTCGACGAGGAATACCGCTTCGTCGACCGAGTGAAACTCGCCGCGATCGGAGCCGATCAGCAACGTCACATGCGCCTCGCGCAAGGCGCGCAGATTGGCCGCGATGGCCGGTGCCGGCGGGGCGCCGCTCACCGTCGTGACGACGACGACGCCGCGTGCGGCGGCGCGCCGCGCGGCCGCCGGCGTGATGCGATAGCGCGCCGGGTCGTCCGACAGCGCGGCGAGGTAGGGGTGGTCCGGCTCGTCGGTGAAGGCGGCGCCGGGTGCGAAGCCGGGCAGGTGGGCGACGATGTCGACGCCGCCGTCGACGGCGACCTCGAAGTCTTGCGCCGACATCACATGCGCGGCGACGCGCAGGTCCATCGTGCGCGCCCGGCGTACGATCGCCGGCACGAGCGCCGGATCGAGGCCGCGATACCAGGCCGCGATGCTCTCGTCGTCGCGGAGCCGCGCATGATCCTCCGAGTAGGACAGGTAGATCTTGACCAGGTCGGGCGGCTGGGCAGCGATCCGCGGCCACACTCGATCGAGATCCCTGGCCGCGTCGACGTAGTGCACCCACTCCCCGTCGATCTCGTCCGCGTCGAGAAAATAGCGCCCGATCTGCGCGGGATGCGCATCCGTCGCCGTGAGCCCGGCGAGCGCGCTGACCACCTCGATGCCGTCGGCCCCGTGCATCTTCGCCTGACACGCGCGAGACGAGACGCGTGCGTTCATGATCGCGGCGTAGAGAACGCCCGCGTCGATGAATGACTTGATGCGACCGGGCTCGCACAGCACGGTGTGGTGGTGACCTTCGGCGAACGCGGGCAGCACGAAGCCACCCTCGAGATCCACGGTCGCGCCCGGCGCGTCCGGCGGTTCGACGAACATCCCGTCGCGGACGTAGGCCGGGCGCGGTACGAAACGCTCCCCGTCGTACCAGAGCCCGCCGTGGTAGGCCGTGGTCGCAGCGGCGGCCTCCGCAGCATCGTTCGCTGCGCGAGCCGCCTCGCCGAGTACGACCGCGAGCGTGAGGACGCCGAGGACGCTCGCGATGCGACGGGCAGGACCGCGAACCACGGGCAACGAGGATGCATCAGGCATGCACCGGCCCTGCGAGCCTCGGCAACCGGGAGGGAGAGGAGAATCGACGGATCCGCCGGCGGGAGCAGTCGGCGATGGGACGCTGCGTGCCGTGAGGCCAAGGCAGCGCTCCGCGAGGCCAACTCGCCCCGGCCCGGGATGTCCGGTCATGCGTGATTCCGTCAACTCGCGGCCCCACCCGGAGGTCGAGGACCGGGGTAGGATACCGTGGGCCGCCGGATGGGGCCTCCGCCGGCCGCCGTGGGCAGAGCGCTCGCCCTTGCACGGAACGGACGATGCGGTCGAGACTTGAAGGCCGATGGTCGGTCTGGGCGCGGCGCCGAGCCCAGCCGTCTCGCCGGCCGGGCGCAACCCCGCGACGACGAGCGCGGTCCACCGCCCGCTCAGTTGCGGCCCTTGGGGACGACGATCAGGGCCGCCCCGGCGATGGCCGTGAGCACGCCGGCCCACAGTGGAATCCGGATCGTCTCCCTGTCCTTCACCGAGATCTCGATCGGTCCGATGCTCGCGTCGTGGGTCTCCTCCGTGTACGTGAGGCGGCCAGAGACCGCGCCGAGGATCCCCAGGACGACGAGGAGCAGGCCCACGATCCGCAGCGGTGAGCGCAGCGCTCCGTTCATCCTCGCCCCCTTCGCCAGGCTTGCAGGCTTTTCAACGCACTTTCCACAATCTTCCCGTCTCCGGATCCACCCGCGAGATCGTGCATCGAGCGTCCCTCGTCGAACGCGCAAGGCGCCGCACACCGCTGGGGCCACGGATCGTGCAGCAGGTATCGAAGGCGGCTTCGCGCATGTCACAGGAGTGAGGCAACTCGTGTGCCAAGCTGCGGCGCGGCACGTTCTTGCTGTGCACGTGCGGCCTGCGGTCGATCTCGCGGATGTGGCTGCGCACGGGGTCGATGCCGATCCCCAGATCGAAGGCGATCGTCCCGCGCGAACGTCGTCTCGCCGTCAGCGAGCCGAGGTGCGCGACGATCCCGGGCGGGCCGGAGCCGGCTCGCGCACCACGCAGTCCCGGCCGGCGTCCTTGGCGCGGTACAGCGCCGTGTCGGCGGCGCGCACCAGGCTGTCCACCGAGTCGACGCCGGGGGTTCCGGGGTAGGTCGCCACGCCGGCCGAGACGGTGATCCGCGTCGGCGTCGCGTCCTCCAGGAACACGAAATCGCGCACGGCGCTGCGGATCCGCTCGGCGACGCGCACGGCCATCTCGCTGTCGGTGTGCGGCAGGATCACGGCGAACTCCTCGCCGCCGTAGCGTGCGGCCACGTCGTTGGCGCGCGCGCCGCCGGTGACGAGCGTGGCGAACTCCCGCAGGACGCGGTCGCCCGCCACGTGGCCCAGCGCGTCGTTGATCCGCTTGAAGTGGTCGATGTCGAGGAACACGAGCGACAGCGGCGTGCCGTAACGCGTGGCGCGCTGCCACTCGTCCTTGAGCCGGCGCTGGAATTCGCGGAAGTTGTACAGGCCGGTCTTGTCGTCGACGACCAGCAGGCGCTCGAGCTGCTCGTTGTCCGCTGCCAGGCTGCGCACTCGCGTCTCGAGGCCGAGCAGCGCCTGGCGCTTGCGCAGCATCGCCTGGATCCGGGCGTCGACCTCCTCGAACTGGCAGGGCTTCTCGACGTAGTCGTCGGCTCCGGCCGAGAAGGCCTGGACCTTGGCCTCCACGTCGCGGCAGGCGGTGAGCAGGATGATCGGGATGCTGCGCGTGGCCGGGTCCTGCTTCAGCCGGCGGGCGACGGCGATGCCGTCCACGTCCGGCATGCGCAGGTCGAGCAGGATCAGGTCGGGCTGGCGCAGCGGCGCCTGGCGCAGCCCCTCCTCTCCGCTGAGCGCGCCGAGCACCTCGTACGGCCGGCCGCGGAACCAGGAGCGCAGCAGGCGCAGGGTCTCCGGGTCGTCGTCGACGACCAGGATCCGCTGCAGCGCCTCGCGGGGCGATCCGCCCATGCCGTCCGACTCCTGCGACCGCTCCCGACGCGCCGGCACGGTCGCACAGCGCCGCGACGCGAAGAGGCAGGCGACGCCCGGGGGTTTCGCGCCGCGCCGGTCTCCGGCGCTAGTCCATCTGCTTGCGCAGGAAGGACGGTACGTCGAGATCGTCCTTCATTCTACTGAAATTCGGCGCGAAGCCGTCGTCGGCCGGATCGAACTCGAGCTCCAGGTCGCGACGGAAGAAGCGGGCCCGTTCCGCCCGCTCGGCGCGCTCCGGCCGGCCGGCCGCCGCCGCGCTCGGCTGCGGCGCCGGCGGCGGCTGCGGCGGCTGGGCCACCCGACTCGGGGTCGCGGCCAGCCGCGCCTCCTCGCGCGGGAAGCCGGTCGCGATCACGGTCACCTTGACCGAGCCCTCGAGCGCGCGGTCGATGACCGTCCCGAAGATGATGTTGGCCTCGGGGTCGGCCGCCTCCTGGATGATGCTCGCCGCCTCCGACACCTCGTGCAGCGTCATGTCCTCGCCGCCGGTGATGTTGATCAGCACGCCGCGCGCGCCGTGGATCGTCGCGTCCTCGAGCAGCGGCGAGGAGATCGCCCGCTGGGCCGCCTCGACCGCGCGGTTCTCGCCCTCCGCCCTGCCGGTGCCCATCAGCGCCATGCCCATGCCGGCCATCACCGTCTTGACGTCGGCGAAGTCCAGGTTGATCTCGCCCGGGACGGTGATCAGGTCCGAGATCCCCTGCACCGCCTGCCGCAGCACGTCGTCGGCGGCGGTGAAGGCATCGGTCAGCGAGGCCCCGCGGTCGACGGTGTGCAGCAGCTTGTCGTTGGGGATCGTGATCACGGTGTCGACGACCTGGCGCAGGGCGGCGAGGCCCTTGTCGGCGAGCGCCCGCCGATGCCGCCCCTCGAACGTGAACGGCAGCGTCACCACCGCCACCACCAGTGCTCCCATCTCGCGCGCCAGGTTGGCGATGATCGGCGCGGCGCCGGTGCCCGTGCCCCCGCCCAGCCCGGTCGTGACGAACACCATGTCGGCGGCCGCCAGCGCCTCGACCACGTGCTCGGTGTCCTCGAGGGCGGCGCTGCGACCGATCTCGGGATTGGCGCCGGCGCCGAGCCCGCGGGTCAGCTTCGCGCCGAGCTGCAGCTTGATCGGTGCGCGGTTGGCGCGCAGCGCCTGGCAGTCGGTGTTGGCGCAGACGAACTGCACCCCGTCGAGGTTGGTGGCGATCATGCGGTTGACGGCGTTGCCGCCCCCGCCGCCGACCCCGACGACCTTGAGGTTGGCCCCCGGGGCCTTGGAGTCCTCGAGCGCCAGTCGCAGCGGCCGGTGCTTCGCCAGCTTGTCCTGCATCGTCATGGTCCGATTCTCCCTCGGCGGAGGCGGTGCACCGCCCACCCGCGGTTTCAGAACATCCCCGACAACCAAGCCCTGACCCGATCGCCGACGCGCGCCAGCCCGGCCACCGGCAGCGGCAGCGCCGCGCGGCGTCGCTGCGGCCGGCTGCGCGCGCCATGCAGCGCGAGCCCGACGGCGGTCGCGTGCTGCGGGCCCCAGCTCGCGTCCCCCAGGCTCGCGCCGCCGCGCGCCGTCCCCAAGCGGGCCGGCGCGTCGAACACCTGCTCGCAGACCTCGAGCGCGCCCGGCAGCAGGCAGCCGCCGCCGGTCAGCACCACGCCGGCGTTGAGCGCGCGGTCGAATCCGGCGCGGCGCACCTCCTCGTGGATCAGGCTGAAGATCTCCGCCGCCCGCGGCTGGAGGATCTGCGCCAGCACCTCGCGCGTGATCAGCCGCGCCTTGCGCCCGCCGACCGACGGCACCTCGATGTTTTCGCCCTCGGCCGCGAGCTGCGCCGAGGTGCAGCCGTGCTGCTTCTTCAGCCGCTCGGCATCGGGGATCGGCGTGCGCAGCCCGATCGCCAGGTCGTTCGTGAAGTGATCGCCGCCGACGGGCAGCACCGCGGTGTGCCAGACCGATCCGCGCTCGAAGATCGCCAGGGCGGTCGTCCCGCCGCCGACGTCGATCAGCGCGACACCCAATTCCCGCTCGTCGGCGCTGAGCGCCGCCTCGGAGGCGGCGAGCTGCTCGATCATCACCTCGCGCACCTCGATTCCCGCACGGTTGGCGCAGGTGACGAGGTTCTGCACGGTGGCGCTGGCGGCGGTGACGATGTGGACGTTGGCCTCGAGGCGCGAGCCGAGCATCCCCTGGGGCTCGGCGATCCCGCCCTGGTCGTCGAGCACGAACTCCTGCGGCAGGACGTGCAGGATCTCGCGATCGGGCGGGATGCTCACCGCCTGCGCGGCGGCCAGCACGCGCTCGACGTCCTCGGCCGAGACCGCGTGATCGCGCCCCGAGACGGCGACCACGCCGCGGCTGTTGAACGAGCGGATGTGGGCGCCGGCGATCCCGACCGTCGCCAGCTCGACGTTGACCCCGGCCATCAGCTCGGCCTTGCTCAGCGCGGAGCGGATCGCCTCGACGGTCGCGTCGAGATTGACGACGACGCCCTTGCGCAGGCCGCGCGACGGCGCCTCGCCCAGCGCGACGACGCGCAGCGCGCCGCCGTCCGCGATCTCACCGACGACACAGCAGACCTTCGTCGTGCCGATGTCCAGGCCGACGGCGTAGCGTTGGATTCGCGCCATGGGTCAGCTCTCCTCTCGGGGTTGGTCGCCGCCGGCGGAAGGCATCACGGTGATGTGGTCCTGCCAGCGGAGATCCACGTAGTCCAGCGTCTCGACGCGGCGCTCGATCTCGCGGCGCAGCTCGAGATAGGCCCGCAGGTTGCGCTCGGCCCGCTCGGGATCGAGGAGCACGCTCGGACCCGCATCGGCCGTGCGTGCGACGACGCGATCGCGCCGCGCGAGGTCCAGCTCGGAGACCTCGCCCAGCCACGCCGGGGCGGCGCGCTCGAGCCGCTCGACGATCGCCGCACCGCGGCGCAGGGCGGCGATCAGCGCCTCGCCTTCCAGCGGGTCGAGCCCGGTCAGCACCGGCAGGTCGTCCGCCGCCCGCGGGCCGGACGGCTGGATGACGAAGCCGGTCCGGTCCACGACGTGGGACACGCCGCCGATCAGCGCCAGCGCCCGCGGCTCGCGCTCCGTGATCCGGACGCGCAGGGTCCCCGGGAACAGCCGCCGGGCGGAGGCGTCGCGGACCCACGGGTCACGCACCGCGACGGCGACCACGTCCGCCAGCCGCAGGTCGAGGATGCTGCGCCCGAGAAACGGCGCGAGCCGGCCGCGGATCGCCTCCTCGTCGGCGCGCCGTGCCCCGTCGATCTCGATCCGCACGAGATCGAACTCCTCGGCGCCGGTGACGAGCACGAACGCGCGCGTGCCCGCGAGCAGCAGCACCGCGGCGAGCACGAGCTGGGCCAGGGCCAGGACCGACCAGCGCCCGAGCGCGCGCCGCAGGCGGGCCTTCCGCAGGCGGCGGTTGGCGCGGTGGCGCAGGTAGCGCAGCCCCGCCTCGCGCGCGATCGGCTGGCCGCCGCGGATCATGCCGACCGCCTGCGGCGCTCGCCGCTCACGCCGCCGCCGCCCCGCGCGGCCGCGCGCAGCAGCGCCTCGCCGACCTTCCACACGTCGCCGGCTCCGAGCGTCAGCACGACGTCGCCCGGGCGGATCTGGGGCAGCAGGCGCGGCACGACCTGTTCCAGGCGCGGCTCGTAGACGACCGCGGGATGACCGTGGCGGCGCAACGAATCGGCGACGGCGGCGCCGTCGAGGCCGGGGATCCGCGGCTCGCCGGCGGCGTAGATGTCGGTGACGAAGACCAGCTCGGCGAGCGCGAAGGCCCGTCCGAACTCGTCGAGCAGCGCGCGGCTGCGGCTGTAGCGGTGTGGCTGGAACACGACCAGGATGCGCCCGCCGAAGCCGTCGCGCACCGCGGCCAGCGTCGCCTCGATTTCCGTCGGATGGTGGCCGTAGTCGTCGATCAACCGCGCGCCGCGCACCTCGCCGCGGAGCTGCGTGCGGCGGTCGACGCCGCGGAACGCGGCGAGCGCCGCGGCGATCGTGCGGAACGGCACGTCGAGCTCGAGACCGACGGCGATCGCCGCCAGGGCGTTGGCCACCATGTGCCGGCCGGGCGCGTGGATCCGCACCGGCCCCAGCTCTCCCTCGCGGCCGTGCGCCACGAAGCTCGAGCACAAGCCCTCGACGGCGATCTCCCGCGCATGGACGTCGGCGCCCGGGTCCAGGCCGTAGGTGATCAGCTTGCGGTCGAAGTCGGCGACGATCGAGCGCGCGTGCGGCTCGTCGATGCAGACGATCGCGGCGCCGTAGAACGGCACGCGGCAGACGAACCGCCGGAACGCGGCACACAGCGACTGCATCTCGCCGTAGTGGTCGAGATGCTCGCGGTCGATGTTGGTGACGACGGCGATCGTCGGATTCATGCGGAGGAACGAGCCGTCGGACTCGTCCGCCTCCGCGATCAGGATCTCGCCGTGCCCGAGCTTCGCTCCCGAGCGCAGCTTGCCGACGCGGCCGCCGATGACGACCGTGGGGTCGAGCTTGCCGTGCGTCAGGACCTCGGCCACCATCGCGGTGGTCGTGGTCTTGCCGTGCGCCCCGGCCACCGCCACGCCGACCTTCATCCGCATCAGCTCGGCCAGCATCTCGGCCCGCGGGATCAGCGGGATCTTCAGCCGCCGCGCCTCCACCACCTCCGGGTTGTCGGCGACGACGGCGGACGAGACGACGACCGCGTCGGCGCCGTGCACCTGCTCGGCGCGGTGGCCGCGGTGGATCTCGGCGCCGAGCCGCTTGAGTCGCCGCGTCGCCGTGCTCGAGACGAGGTCCGATCCGGAGACGCGGTAGCGCAGGTTGAGCAACACCTCCGCGATGCCGCTCATCCCGGAGCCGCCGACGCCGACGAAGTGCAGCCGCCGGGCCTTACGGAACACGTCGGCCTCCGACGGGATCGACCCCCTCGGTTCCGGACCGGCGGCGCGCCCGGGGCTCAGGCGGCCTCACGCGGGGCTCCTTCGAGCAGGCGCTCGGCGACGTCGGCGATGCGCAGCTCGGCCGCCGGTCGGGCCAGTGCCCGAGCGGCCCGACCCATCGCCCGCAACCGCTCCCGGTCGGCCACCAGGCGCGCGATCGTTGCCGCCAGGCCGTCGAGCGCCGCGTCGGCGAGCACCTCGGCGGCGCCGGCCCGCAGCAGGCGCTCGGCGTTGTGGCGCTGGTGGTCGTCGGCGGCGTGCGGCAGCGGAACGAGGATCGCCGGCCGTCCCGCAGCGCACAGCTCGGCGATCGTCGACGCGCCGGCCCGGCAGATCACCAGGTCGCAGCCGGCGAGACGGGCCGGCATGTCGTCGAAGAACCCGTGGACCTCGTACCGATCCGCCGGATAGGCGGCGTACGCCGCACGGACCCCTCCCTCGTCGGCCGCTCCCGTCTGGTGCACGATCCGCGGGGCCGGCTCGAGCCGGGCCAGTGCGGCGAGCGCCGCGACCATCGCGCGGTTGATCGAGCGCGCGCCGCGGCTCCCGCCGAAGACGAGCAGCGAGGTCACGGCACCGCCCGGCGGCTCGCCGATGGCGAAGAACTCGGCGCGCACCGGTGTGCCGGTGACGATCGCTCGACCGCGGACCCGCTCCCGCGCCTGCTCCGACGGCAGGCAGACGGCGTCGACGCGCGGGGCGAGCCAGCGGTTGGTCGCGCCGGGGTAATCGTTCTGCTCGATCACCATCGTTCGCACCCGCAGCAACCACGCCGCGAGCACCGCCGGGCCCGAGGCGAAGCCGCCGACGCCGAGGACGAGGTCGGGTCGGCGGCGGAGCATCCAGCCCGCGCAGCGCAGCACGGCCCAGGCGGCGGCGGCCGCGGCGCGCCCCTGCGCGCCGGCGCTCCTGCCCTTGAGGCCGCTCAGCGCCAGCGTGCGCAGCGGGTAGCCGGCCCGCGGCACGAGCCGCTCCTCCAGCCCGCCGCGCGCGCCGACGAACAGGATCGAGGCCGACGGCCGCCGCCGCCGCAGCTCGTCCGCCACGCACAGCGCGGGGTAGAGGTGCCCACCCGTCCCGCCACCGGCAATCACGATCGTCTGCGCCTCCCCGGACACATCATCTCGAGTGCTGCGAAACGCTCAGCAGCAGCCCCATCGCCAGCATCGACGTCACGAGCGACGAGCCGCCGTAGCTGATGAACGGCAGCGGCAGCCCGGTGGTCGGCAGCAGCCCGACGCAGATGCTCATGTTGATCAGCGCCTGCACCACGAGCAGCAGCGTCAGCCCCAGCGCCAGGTACGATCCGAAACGATCGGGGGCGTGCAGCGCGGCGCGCAGCCCGCGCCAGAACAGCAGCAGGAAGGCGCCGATCAACGCCAGGCCGCCGACCAGGCCCAGCTCCTCGCCGACGATCGAGAAGATGAAGTCGGTGTGGGCGGCGGGCAAAAACAGCGCCTTCTGCTGGCCGTGGCCCGGTCCGACGCCGACGAGCCCGCCGTTGCCGAACGCGATCAGCGACTGGATCAGCTGGAAGCCGCTCTCGCGCGGGTCGGCCCAGGGATCGAGGAAGGCGGTGATCCGCTCCCAGCGATAGGGCTTGGCCCACACCGCGGCGACGAAGGCCAGCGCTCCTCCGGCGGCGATGCCGGCCAGGGCGACGCGGCCCAGGCCGGCCGCGAACAGCAGCGCACCCGCGACCGCCACCAGCACCACCGCCGAGCCCAGGTTCTCGACCGCCACCAGGCAGGCCATCGCGCCGACCAGCCCCAGGCAGGGCAGGACGACCGTCGCCACCTCGTCGATCCGCTCCTCCTTGCGCGCCAGCGTGCGCGCCAGGAGCAGCACGACCGCGAGCTTGGTGAACTCGGACGGCTGGAGCCGGAGCGGTCCGAACACGAGCCAGCGGTGCGAGCCGCCGGCCTCGGGCATCGCGCGCACCGCGACCAGCCCCACGGCGCACAGCACGAGCAGCACCGCGATCAGTCGCGCGTCGGCGAGCTTGGCATACGGGACGTGCATCGCCGCCGTCAGCGCGGCGAAGCCCAGCAGCAGGTGCGTGGCTTGCTTCCACCACAGCGTCGACGGGCTCTTGCCCGACTCCAGCGCGAAGTGATTCGACGCGCTGCCGACCATGAACAGCCCGCCGGCGACGAGCAGGACCGTGATCACGAGCAGCCAGCGGTCGTAGACGAGCTGCCTAGGCATGCGGCTCTCCCGCATCGAGCAGCGCCCGCGCGGCGCGGTGGAAATCCTCGCCGCGCGCGACGTAGTCGCGGTACTGGTCGAACGAGGCGCACCCCGGCGCCAGCAGCACGACGTCGCCGGCCTCCGCCCCGTCGAGCGCGGCGCTGACCGCCCGCGGGACGGTTCCGCACTCGACCAGCGGCGCGACCCCCGCCAGCAGCTCGCGCAGCATGGAGCTGGCCTCGCCCACCAGCAGCACGCGCCGGGCGTGACGGCGCACGCAGGGCACGATCTCGCTCCAGTCGCAGCCCTTGTCGCGCCCGCCCAGGATCAGATGCACCCGGCCGGGATCGAACGCGGCGAGGGCCCGCGCGGCGGCGGCGGGGTTGGTGGCCTTGGAGTCGTCGTACAGCGCGACGCCGCGGATCGTCGCCACGCGCTGGAGACGATGCGGCAGCGGCTCGTAGTCGCGCAGCGCCTCCGCGATCGCCTCGGGCGGGCAACCGTCGAGGCGGGCGGCGAACGCGGCCGCCAGCGCGTTGGCCACGTTGTGCTCGCCCGGCAGCGGCAGCTCGACGCGGTCCAGCAGATCCTCCTCCGGACCCTGGCCCGTGCGCAGCACGAGCCGCTCGCCGCGGAGGAAGCCGCCGGAGGCGACCGCGGATCGGACCGAGAAGCGATGCACGCGGCCGCGCAGCGCCGGGACGAGGCGGGCGGTCGCCGGATCGTCGGCGTTGAGCAGCGCGTCGCCGTCCGCCCGCTGCAGCTCGAGCAGCCGCGCCTTGGCGCCGAGGTAGGCTTCGAAGGTCGGATGCCGGTCGAGATGGTCCGCGCTGACGTTGAGCACGACCGCGACCTGGGGGTGGAGCGAGTGCAACGTCTCGAGCTGGAACGACGACAGCTCGAGCACGTAGGTCGCCGCCGGCCCCTCGCGCAGCAGGTCGGCCAGCGGCGTGCCGAGGTTCCCGCCGACCGCGACCGACCGCCCGGCGCGACGCAGGATCGCGCCGACCATCGTGGTCACGGTGCTCTTGCCGTTCGAGCCGGTGATCGCGATCACGCGCCCGCCGCAGTAGCGCGCCGCCAGCTCCGTCTCGCCCCACACCGGGCGGCCGAGAGCCCGCGCCCGCCGCAGCAGCTCGATCCCGGGCGGAACACCCGGGCTGACCACGACCAGATCGGCGGCGTCGGCCAGCTCCGGAGCGTTGCCCCCGAGACGCAGCTCGGCGCCGAGCTGCCGCGCGGCGGGCGCCGCCGCACCCAGCTCGGATGCCGGCTTGCCGTCGGTGACGACGACGCTCGCCCCCTGCGCCACGGCGAGCCGCACGGCGGCGAGCCCGCTCCGGCCGAGGCCGACGACCAGCACCCGCTGCCCGTCGAGACGGGGACCCGCGGGCGCCGTCCGATCCTGCTGCGCCACGCTCATCTCACCTTCAAAGTCGCCAGGGCGAGCAGGGCGAAGATCAGCGCCAGGATCCAGAAGCGGATCACGACCTTGGTCTCGCTCCAGCCGCCGAGCTCGAAGTGGTGGTGCAACGGGGCCATACGGAAGATCCGCCGGCCGCGCAGCTTGAACGATCCGACCTGCAGGATCACCGACAGCGCCTCGAGCACGAACAGCCCGCCGGCGACGAGCAGCAGCAGCTCCTGCTTGATCAGCACCGCGACCGTGCCCAGGGCACCCCCCAGCGCCATCGAGCCGACGTCGCCCATGAACACCTCGGCCGGATGGCAGTTGAACCAGAGGAAGCCGAGGCTGGCGCCGACGACGGCGCCGCAGAAGATCGTCAGCTCGCCCGCGCCCTTGACGTTGGGGATGGCCAGGTAGTTGGCGACGAGCGCGTGGCCGGCGGCGTAGGTCAGCACGCTGAACGCGGCCCAGACGATCAACAGCGAGCCGATCGCCAGACCGTCGAGCCCGTCCGTCAGGTTGACGGCGTTCGCCGCCCCGGCCAGCACCAGCACGACGAACGGGGGGTAGGCCCAGCCCAGGTCCGGCGTGAAGGTCTTGATGAACGGGAACGCCAGCGTGGTCGAGAACTGCCCGCGCGCGGCGAAGCCGTACAGCACCGCCCCCAGCGCCAGCGCGACCGCGACCTGCAGCGCCAGCTTGTGCGTGGCGCGCAGGCCGAGGTTGCGCTTTCGCGCGACCTTGAGATAGTCGTCGGCGAAGCCGATCGCGCCGAACAGCAGCGTGGCGGCGATGGCGATCCAGACGAAGCCGTTGCGCAGGTCGGCCCACAGCAACGTCGGCAGGACGGTCGCGGTGATCAGCAGCACGCCGCCCATCGTCGGCGTGCCGCGCTTGGCGTGGTGCGACGACGGCCCCTCCTGGCGGATCTCCTGGCCAATCTGGAACTGGCGCAGCCGGCGGATCATCCCGGGCCCGAGCAGCAGCGAGACGAGCAGCGCGGTGAGGGTCGCCAGCGCGGCGCGGAAGGTGATGTAGTGGAAGATGTTGAACGCGCCGATGCCGTCGCGCAGGCCGTGCAGCAGGTGGAAGAACATCAGGCCTTCTCGCCGTTCGTTCCGAGCAGCGCGGCGACGATCCGGTCCGTCCGGATGCCGTGCGAGCCCTTGACCACGACCAGGTCGCCGTCCCGCAGCAGGCGGCCGATCTGCTGCGCGGCCGCCGCCGAGTCGGCGTAGGGGTGGACCTCGTCCAGGCCGGCCCGGCGCGCCGCCTCGGCCGTCTCCTTCGACTCGGCTCCGACCGCCACCAGCAGCCGCACGCCGGCCGCCACCGCGCGGCGGCCGGCCTCGCGGTGCAGCGCGCCGGACATCGGACCCAGCTCGAGCATGTCGCCGAGGACCAACACCCTCCGGCCCGCGGGCTCGCTCGTGCGCAGCGTGTCGAGCACGGAGGCCAGCGCCGGCGGGCTGCAGTTGTAGCTCTCGTCGACCAGCACGATGCCGCGCTCGAGGCGGTGCAGCTGCCCGCGTCCGGGCCCGGCCTCGAGCTGCTCGATCCGCTCCGCCGCGGCGTGCAGGTCCTCGCCGGCGGCAACGACCGTGGCCAGGGCGGCCAGCGCGTTGACCGCCGAGTGCGTTCCGGCCATCTTCAGCTGGACGCGCAGCGACTCCCCCCGATGGCGGAACGTCAGCGCGGCTCCGGGGAACAGCCGGTTCTCGATCCGCTCGAGCCGCAGATCGGCCGCCGGGTGTTGGCCGTAGGTGACCCGCGGACCGACGTGCCGTGCGGCCTGGACCCGGACGTGGGCGTCGTCCAGGTTGACCACGGCGGTCGCCTCGTCGCGCAGCACCGCGAACAGCTCGCCCTTGGCCGCCGCGACGTCGTCCAGCGAGGCGAAGAACGCCATGTGGACCGCGCGGACGTTGGTCAGGAGGCCGATGTCGGGGTCGACGATGGCGGTCAGCTCGGCGATCTCGCCCGGGGCGCTCATCGCCAGCTCGATCACCGCGAACTCGGCCTCCTCGAACCCGGCGAGCAGCGTCAGCGGCACGCCGAGCAGGTTGTTCAGGTTGCCCGGGGTGCGGTGCACGCGGCGGCGGGCCGCGAGGCCCGCGGCGGCCAGTTCCTTGGTCGTGGTCTTGCCGTTGCTTCCCGTGACCGCGATCCAGCGCGTGTCGCGTAGGCGCCGCCGCGCCGCGGCCGCGCAACGGCCGAGCGCCTTCGCGCCGTCGTCGACGAGGATCAGCGCGGGCGGCGCCGGCGCGTCCGGCCCGGGGTCGCGCTCGACGACCGCCAACAGCGCCCCGGCCCGCGCGGCGTCGCCCAGGAAGCGATGGCCGTCGTCGCGCGAGCCCTTCAGCGCGAAGAACGCCGCCCCGGCGGCGAGCCGGCGCGTGTCGATGCCGAACGACGTGACCATGGCCTCGGCGTCCCCGCGCAGCAGCGTGCCGCCGGTGTCCTCCAGCAACGCTCTGATCCTAGCTGCGACCACCGACGTCCCCGCTCCAGCCGGCCTCCTCGAGCGCGCGCCGCGCGACGGCGCGATCGTCGAACGGCCGCGTCCGGTCGGCGAGCACCTGGACCGTCTCGTGTCCCTTGCCGGCGACGAGCACCACGTCGCCGGCCCGCGCCCGGCCGATCGCCGCCCGGATCGCTGCCTCGCGCTCGACCTCCCGCGTGCAGCGCGCGGGCCCGCCGGGCACCAGCGCCACGCCGCGCGCGATCTCGTCCAGGATGCGCTCCGGCTCGTCGTCGCGCGGATTGTCGGAAGTGAGGAACACGAGGTCGGCGAGCTCGGCGGCGGTCCGGCCCATCTCCGGTCGCTTCTCGCGGCTGCGCGAGCCGCCGCAGCCGAAGACGACGAGCACCCGCCCCGAGCAGATCCCGCGCGCCCAGCCGAGCGCGCGCTGCAGCGCCTCCGCGGTGTGGGCGTAGTCGACGACGACCGTGAACGGCTGCCCGCAGCGCACCGCCTCCATCCGCCCGGGCACGCCCTCCAGCGCCAGCACGCCGGCGGCGATCGACTCGGCCCGCAGCCCGAGCGCCACCGCACAGGCCACGGCGGCGGCGACGTTGTCCAGGTTGTAGTCGCCGAGCAAGAACGTCCGCACGGGCAGCCGGCCGAGCGGCGTCGCGAGCACCGCCGAGCCTCCGTCCCACCCGGACCGCTCGTCGATCAGCCGCACGGAGGCCGCGGGGGACCGCCCGAACGTCAGGACGCGCGCCGGGGTGCGACGCGCGAGGTCGTGCCCCAGCTCGGTGTCGGCCGGCAGGACCGCGGTGCGGTCGGGCCCGAGCCGTTCGATCAGCGACGCCTTGGCCGCGAGGTAGGCCGCGGTGTCGCGATGGAAGTCGAGATGGTCCCGTCCGAGGTTGAGGAACGCCCCGACGGCGAAGCGCGCGCCGTCGACGCGGCCGAGCGCCAGCGCGTGGGACGACACCTCCATCGCCACCAGGTCGACCGCCAGCTCGCGCATCCGCGCCAGCAGCCGGAAGACCTCGGGAGCTTCGGGGGTCGTGCGCTCGAGCGGCTCGCCGCGGCCGTCGATCGAGTAGCCGAGGGTGCCGATCCGACCGCAGCGCCTGCCCGCCGCGCGACCGATCGCCTCGACCAGGTACGTGACCGTGGTCTTGCCGTTCGTGCCGGTGACCCCGACCAGGTCGAGCGCCTCGTCGGGCCGGCCATAGCACTCGCGCGCCAGCGGTGCCGCGGCTCGCCGCGGCTCGGCGACCTGCACCCAGCCGATGTGGTCCGCGACTCCGGCGGGTCGCGGCGACGCGGCCAGGACCGCCCGCGCACCACGACGGATCGCCTCGTCGACGAACCCCGCGCCGTCCTCGCGGAGCCCGCGGATCGCGAGGAACAGACCGCCGGGCTCGACGCGCCGCGAGTCGAGCGCGACGCCCGCGATCTCGGGGTCCGCCCCGATCGCGCCGAGCGGGCGGACGCCGCAGCCGTCGAGCAGGACCGACAGCAGCATCAGTCGGCCCTCGGTCCCAGCTCGAGCCGGCACCACGCGCCCCGGCCCAGCGTGGTGCCGGCCGCCGGATCCTGCGCGACGACCACGCCGCTGCCCGCGGTACGGGCGCGCAGCCCGGCGGCAGCCAGATGGGCCAGCGCCTCGCGCAGGCTCAGACCCTGGAGATCGGGGACGATGCCGGCCGCGGCCGCCGCCGGCGCCAGGACCGAGGCCCGGAAGGCACCCGCGCCCGCCCGCCGCGCCAGCGCTGCCGCCGACGGCCGGGCGGGCTCGTCGCCGGATCTCCGACCCGGGGCTTCGGCCGCCGGCCGGCGCGAGACCGCGAGCGGATGCTCGTCGGTCGGCACCCGCAGGTAGGCCAGCGCGTCGGCCAGGATCCGGCCGAAGACCGGTGCCGCGACGCTCCCGCCGCGGTGGCGCCCGTAGCGCGGCGAGTCCAGCACCACCAGGGCGACGAGGCGCGGCGACGTCGCCGGACCGTAGCCGGCGAAGGAGGCGACGAAGTCCCGCTCCGAATAGCCTCCCGGGACCGCCTTCTGTGCCGTGCCCGACTTGCCGGCGAGCCGGTAGCCGACGACGGCGGCAGCGCGTCCGGTGCCGCGCACGATCGTGCCTTCGAGCATCGACCCCAGCTCGCGCGCCGTGCGCGCGGAGATCGCGCGTTGCGCGACCGGGGGCGGAAGCTGCTGGAAGCTCCCCGCGGAGTCGATCGTCCCGAGCACGACGCGCGGGGGGACGCGCACGCCGTCGTTGGCGACGACGGCGAAGGCGCCCGCCACCTGCAGCGCGGTCGCCGCCAGCTCCTGGCCGAACGCGAGCGAGGCGCGAGTGTAGGCCGACCACGCGGCCGGCGGGCCGACCTCGCCGCGCGCCTCCCCCGGCAGCTCGATGCCCGTGGCCTGCCCGAAGCCGAAGCGTTCGATGAAGTCGGCCAGCTCGGCCGGCTGCAGGCGCGCGGCGATCTTGGCCATCCCGATGTTGCTCGACTCCTCGATGATCTCGCGCGCCGACAGGACGCCGTGCCGGGCCACGTCGCGGATCGTGCGGCCGCCGCTCTTCCACAGCCCGTCCTCGCAATCGAAGCGCTCCTCGGGGCGCGCGCGGCGCAGCTCGAGCGCCGCCGCCATCGGCACGATCTTGAAGGTCGAGCCCGGCTCGAACGGGTGGACGACCGAGCGGTTGGCGCGCGCCTCGTCCGGCGCCTCGCCGAAGCGGTTGGCGTCGGCGGCCGGCCGGTTGGCGAGCGCCAGCACCTGTCCGGTCGCCGGCTCGAGCAGGATGGCGGAGGCCGCCTGCGCGCCGGTCTCGCGCATCGCCCGCTCCAGCTCGCGCTCGACCACGTGCTGCAGCACGAGATCGAGCGTCAGCACGACGTCATGCGCGCGGCTTCCCGGCGCGCGGACCAGCTCTCGCAGGTGACCGCTGCGGCCGTCCTGCAGCACGAGGTAGACGCTCGGGTCACCCCGCAGCCGCTCGTCGAACCGCTGCTCGACGCCCTCCACGCCGACGCCGTCGATGTTGGCGAAGCCCACCACGTGGACCCCGAGACTCCCGTGCGGGTAGTGGCGCCTGGACGAGGGGAGCAGACCGAACGGCTCGGTGTTGCCGAGCGGCACGCCGGCGGCGCGCACGGCCGCCAGCCGGTCGGGCTCGAGGAAGCGGTCGATCCAGGCGAACGGCTTGTCGGAGCGCAGGCGGGAGAGCAGCTCGCGCCGCGGCAGGCCGAGCGACTCGGCCAGGCGCGAGGCCGCGCGCTCCGGGTCCTGGACGCGCCAGGGATGGACGAACAGGGCCTGCGTGGCCAGACTGACCGCGAGCGGCCGGCGGTGGCGGTCCAGGATCGCGCCCCGCGCCGCCTCGACCTCGACGAACCGGCGGTGCTGGCGCTCGGCGCGCGCGCGCAGCTCGTCGCGGCGCAGCACCTGGAGCTGGACCAGCTTCGCGGCCACCGCCCCGGCGGCGGCGAGTGCCGCCAGCACGAGCAGGGCGAGACGCTGGCGGCGGCGGCGCTCCATCGCTCAGTCCCCGCGCGTCACGCGCGTCGCATCGGCCTCGCTGCGGCGGCCTCGCCCCACGGCGTTGAGGGCCATCATGTCGGCCTGCTCGGCCTGCTCGCCGACGACGACGACCTGCTCGGGGGACGGCCGGACCAGTCCGTTGCGCGCCGCCCAGCCTTCGATCGATTCCAGCGAGCGCAGCTCCTCGCGCCGGGCGCGCAGCCGCCGCGCCTCCTCTTCGAGCCGCTCCCCCTGCTCGCGCAGGGCGCTGGCCGCGTAGCCGAGCCGCAGGCACTCGTTCTGGGCGAGCTGCCACCCCACACCGGGCGCCGAGACCAGCAGGACCGCCGCGACGAGCCGCCACAGCCAGCGCCGGCCGTGGCGGTCCAGCACGCGCGCGACGTCGCGATTGGCCCAGCGGCGCGGCGGAGGTGCGGGGGGGCGCGGCATCACAGCCTCTGGCCGACGCGCAGGCGCGCGCTGCGGGAGCGGGGATTGCGCTCGAGCTCGTCCGGCGCGGGCCGGATCGGTCGCGGCGTCACGACGCGCAGCAGATCGATCCGACCGCAGCCGCAGGCCGGCAGGCCGGGGGGACAGGTGCAACGGTGGGCCAGCTCGCGAAACCGATGCTTGACGATCCGATCCTCGAGCGAGTGGAAGGCGATCACGGCGATCCGCCCGCCGGGGACGAGCAGCGAGACCGCGGCCTCCAGGGTCGCGCCCAGCTGCTCCAGCTCCCCGTTGACCGCGATCCGCAGCGCCTGGAACGTGCGAGTCGCGGGGTGAATGCGCTCGCGGCGTGCCGCGGGCCCGGCGACTCGCTGCACGAGTTGCGCCAGCTGCCGGGTGCCGCGCAGCGGCTCCCGCTCCCGCTCGCGCACGATCGCCCGGGCGATCGCCCGCGAGCGGCGCTCCTCGCCGTGGCTCCACAGGATCCGCGCCAGCTCGTCCTCGCTCGAGAGCGCCAGCAGATCGGCCGCGGTCGGGCCGGAGGAGCGGTCGATCCGCATGTCGAGCGGACCGTCCGCCGCGAACGAGAAGCCGCGGGACGGATCGTCGAGCTGGGCCGACGAGATCCCGAGGTCGAACAGCACGCGATCGAGCGGGCCGGCGCCGGCCCGCTCGAGCAGCGGCGCCAGGTGCCGATGGTCGCCCGCGATCGGCACGAACGCCGATCCGAACCGCTCGAGGCGCCGCGCGGCGAGCGCGAGTGCCAGCGGGTCGCGGTCGATGCCGAACAGCCGGCCCTCGGGTCCGATCGCCTCGAGCAGGGCCTCGGCGTGGCCGCCGGGGCCGAGCGTCGCGTCGACGACGACGTCGCCGGCGCGCGGGGCCAGGAGCGCGAGGGTCTCGCCCGGCAGCACCGGCGCGTGGACGGCTCGCTGCGCCACCGCTTCGTCCTCCGGCGCGGCATCACGGCCCGGTCGCCGCCGCTCTCCGACGATTCCCATCTTCCCCGCGAAGCGCGGCCGCAGCCGCGCGCTAGAACCCGAGCGATGCCAGCTCCTTCAGGTCGGCATCGGTGAGCGGATCGTTCTTCAGCGACTCCTCGAAGATCTGGCGGTTCCAGACCTCGAGGTAGTTCTGCTGCCCCAGCACGGCGACCTCGCCCTGGATCGCGGCGCGCTGGCGCAGCAGGGGATGGACCAGGATCCGTCCCTGGGAGTCGATCGTCGCCGCCTGGCCGTAGAAGTTCATCGCGTTCCTGAGCCGGCTCACGACCGGCTCGACCTTGGAGGCCCCGAGCAGCCGCTCCTCGATCGCCGTGTAGACCTCGAGCGGGTAGATCAGGGCCGACTCGCCCCGCAAGCTCGTGACGAACAGCTGGTTGCCGAACCGCGACTCGATCGCGGCGCGATAGGCGGCGGGGAGCTTGAGACGTCCCTTGCCGTCGACCGTGGCGAGAACGTTTCCGCGGAGCATCAGCGCTCGACCCCGCTCCGGGCGCTGCGGCGACGGGCGTCGCTACGCCGACAAGATTTCCTGACGGGCCGCCCGCATCGCCGCCATCACGGAGATCCCTTGAGATGAAAGACCGAAGAGTGGTTCCCGCGGTCCACTCGGCTCCACTCTAAGCCACCAGCCGCAGATGATACGGAGGTTGTGGAGCCGATGTCAAGCGATCGACGGGAAAAACTCGCGCCGTCGGGACGCGAAAGAAAGGCGATGATCGGGCCGCCGACGCTCCGCGCGCCACGAAGCGCGGGCGCGACGGAGACGAGGCGGGGTCAGTCGACCGAGGTGACGCTCGTCGGGACCTGGGTGATCGAACCGCCTCGCGACGAGCCATCCTTCGTCGACGAGCTGAGCACCCCCGGACCCTTGTTGCCCGTCGGGTCCGGGTCGTCGCTCAGGCCGTTCAGGCCGAAGCCGGGGTCCACGGGCGGCTCTTCCTCGAGGAACCTGAGCAGCCGGCGGGCGACCTGCGGCTCGCGCAGGAGCCGGAACAGGCGGACCGGCCCGGCGGCGGGCGACCGCAGCGAGGTGGCGACCGACGAGACGGATCCGGCCGGCTTGGCGCTGCCTCGGCTGCCCGAGTCGCCGCGCTCGGCGGCCGCGACGGGCAAGACCACGAGCCAGGACGCGCACAGCGCCGCCCCCAGGACCCAGCGCGGGAACCGTCGATGGCTACGCATGGTACCGCCCCCTCTCGACGTGGTCGTCGAACGCCTCGACCTCGGGGAATCTCCGCTCGAGACTCGACCGCAGCGTCCGCAGGCGGCCGAACGCGATCTTGGCCCGCGTCGGGTTGTCGTCGGTCAGGGCCATCTTCCACTCGTGGAACGCGTTGAAGAACAGGATGTCCGGCTGCCGCTCGCCGTTGGCCATGGCGAGCGCGTCGGACTCCCGGAAGCAGCGCCGGGCGCGGGTCGCGTCGTGGGCCCGGTAGTGGGCGTCGCCCATCGCGCTCCACACCAGGGACTCCAGCCGGCGGTGCTGACCGCGGTGCACTTCCCCCAGCAGATCGTGAAGCATCCGCAGACCCTCGCGGTTCTTGCCCAGGGCGACGAAGTAGGTCGCCAGGTTGATCCGCACGCGGAGCGCCTCGTACTGCTCGCCGCACTCGGAGTAGAGCGCCGCCGCCTCTCGCGAGCGCTGGATCGCGTCCTCGTAGCGACCCTGCTCCGAGACCACGTGGGCCTGGGTGTGCAGCGCCATCGCCGCCAGCCGCGCATGCCCGCCCCGCTGGGCCAGCTCGTACGCCCGCCCCGCCTCCAGCTCGGCCAGGAAGCGTTCTCCCTGATGGCCGTGGATGCTGGCGAGGGTCAGGACGGCGCGCGTCCGCAGCTCGGAGCCGAGGCGGTCGGCGCCGCGCAGGGCCTGCCGCAGCGCCTGTTCGGCGAGCGCGAGCTTGCCCATCCGGCGCAGGGCGATCGCCTGGTGCACGCGGACCTCGCCGATCAGATCGGGCTCGGCGGATCCGCCTTCGAGCAGCAGCTCGAGCGCCCGCTCGTAGCAGGCGAAGGCCCGGCCATGGTCGCCGAGCTTGAGCGCGGCGGTGCCCTGGGCGACCAGCTCGCGCGGCTCGCCCGTTTCGGGCTTGAGCGGCTCGAACTCCTCGAGCTCGACCACGTCCGAGAACGACTGGATCGAGACGTTGAAGACGCTCGCCAGGATCCGCAGCTTGTCGAACGACGGGTAGCAGATCCCCTTCTCGTAGCGGCTCAGCTGCGAGTTGTCGATCTCGCCGCCCTCGGCCCGAGCGCGTTCCTCGACGCGGCGCAGCGAGTAGCCATAGCCGGTGCGAAGTCGGCGCAGGTAGCTCCCCAGCCTCGCGCTGCCCTTCAGGTCTGCCGCTTCTTCAGCAGTGTCCATGGCCTCTCCCCGCCTCTGGAACGATGCTTCGACTGCCTCGACCTTCGAGCACCTCCTCCGGCCCTCGGTGACGCCCGCCCCGCCGCCGGTGACCGGATCGTAACCAGGTTAACACTTACGTCCGTGCCCGGCGGTCCGTCAACCCGGCCGGCGCAAAACCCCGGAGCCGGTGCGGATCGGATGCAGCGCCAGGGGATAGAATGTCCGGCAGGTGACGCCCGCCGATGCGCCGAGCCCTGTCGCACTTTCGTGATAGTTTCGCGTATCCCCTGGGGGCCGAGACCGTGCGCGCCTTCCTCGTCTTCGGCGTGTTGCTCCTGGCCGTGGTCGCGATCACGGCGGAGCTGGCGTTCCGGGACCTGGGGCTCGACGTGCTCCGCGAGCGCGTGGACCTCGGGAGGAGCACGGCGCGGGCGATCGCCGCAGACCTGGCGGTCCTCGGCTGGCCGGGTCGGGGGCCCGAGCCGCTCCCGTCCGGCGACCGCCAGCGCGCGGAGCGCTTGATCCGCCTGCGGATGGCCGAGCGCGAGTTCATCCACTACGTCGAAGTCCGGGACCGCCGCGGAGGGCGGCTGCTGTTCGTGCCGCGTCACGGCGCCGCGGCGCTGCGGGCGCCGGCGCAGCAGCGCCCGGCCAACCTCTCCTCCACCCTGCCGTCGCTCGGCGTGGAGCCGATCGAGGTGCCGCTCGGGATCCGGCCCGAGGCCGACGCGCGCGGCGGGGCGCAGGAGCCGGCGGCGGTGGAAGGCGAGGTGCGGCTCGGGATCTCGCGCGGCGCGATCGAGGAGGAGCTGATGGCGCTGCGGCGCTCGCTCCGGATCAAGATCGGGATCGCCGGCGCCGTGGCGCTGGGCCTGCTGGCGCTGGCCCTGTTCTACGTGCTGCACCTGATCCGGAAGAACCGCGACCTGGAGAGCGCCCGGCAGTCGGCGCAGCGCGCATCCTACGTCGGCCTGCTCGCCTCACGCCTGGCGCACGAGATCCGCAACCCGCTGAACGCGATGAACATGAATCTGCAGATGCTGGAGGAGGAGCTGCAGGCCCAGAGCGAGCCGCTCGGGCAGGATCCCCGCGAGCTGCTCGAGTCGACCAAGAGCGAGGTCAAGCGTCTCGCCCGGCTCGTCGACAACTTCCTGAGCTACGCGCGGCCGAGCACGCCGCGGCTCGAACCGCGCGATCTCAACGCCCTCGCGCGCGAGCTGGTGCGCCTGCTCGACGCCGACTTCCGCCAGCACGGCGTGCAGCTGGTGCTGGACCTCGAGCCGCTGTTGCCCCACGTCGAGAGCGACGAGACGCAGCTCAAGCAGGCGATGATCAACCTGCTGGTCAACGCGCGCCAGGTGCTGGGCGAAGGCGGGATCGTGACGCTCAAGACCCGGGCCGGATCGCGCGGCGAGGTCGTGCTCGAGGTCCAGGACAACGGGCCGGGCGTGCCACCCGATGCGCGCGAACGGATCTTCGAGGTGTTCTACTCGGGGCGCGGCGGGGGCACGGGCCTGGGCCTGCCGATCGCCAAGCAGATCGTCGAGCGACACGGCGGCACGATCGAGCTCGCTGCGACGGACGGGCCGGGCACGACCTTCCGCATCCGTCTGCCGCGCGCGCAGCGCGCCGTCGAGCCGGCGCCGGCGGAGCCCGCGCGATGAGCGGCCTGCCGGCGCGCGACCGGGCCGCCCGCCGCGCGGAGCAGCTGCGGGCCCGCATCGCCTACCATCGCAAGCGGTACTACGTCGACGACGACCCGGAGATCTCGGACGCCGAGTACGATCGCCTGGAGCGCGAGCTGTCGGCCCTCGAGCGGTCCTACCCCGAGCTGCGCACGCCCGACTCCCCCAGCCTGCGGGTCGGCGGCGAGGCGGCGGAGGGCTTCGAGCCGTGCCCGCACTCCTCGCCGATGCTGTCGCTCGACAACGCCTACGACGAGCAGGAGCTGCGGGAGTGGGAGGCGCGCCTGCGGCGCGTGCTCGGCGGCCGGGAGCCGAGCTACATCGTCGAGCCCAAGGTGGACGGCGTCTCGATCGCGGTCCGCTACCGCGACGGGCTGCTGGAGCGGGGCGTGACCCGCGGGGACGGGCAGACGGGGGAGGACGTCACGGCCAACGTCCGCACCATCCGCTCGATCCCGCTGCGCCTGCTGCGTCCGATCCCGAGCCTCGAGGCGCGGGGCGAGGTGTTTCTCCCGCGCCGCGCCTTCGACGCGCTGAACCGCCAGCGCGGCGCCGCCGGCGAGCCGCTCTTCGCCAACCCGCGCAACGCGGCCGCCGGCCAGCTGCGGCGGCTCGACTCGCGCATCACCGCCACGATCGGCCTCGACTGCTTCTTCTATTCGCTGGCGGCGGCCGACGGTCTCGCGCCGCCGACGCAGCACGAGCGGCTCGGAGCGCTGCGCGAGCTGGGGCTGCGCACGAACCCGCTCAACGAGCGCTGCGCCGACCTGGCGCAGGCGCTCGCCTGCGCCGCCCGGCTGCGCGAGCGGCGGCCGGCGCTCGAGTACCAGATCGACGGCGTGGTGATCAAGGTCGACGAGGTCGAGCTGCAGCAGCAGGCGGGCGCGACCTCCAAGGCGCCGCGCTGGGCCGTCGCGCTGAAGTACCCGGCCGAGCAGGCCACGACCCGGGTCCGCGAGATCGTGGTCCACGTCGGCCGCACGGGCAAGCTCACTCCGGTCGCCGAGCTCGAGCCGGTGGCCGTGGCCGGGACGACGGTCTCGCGGGCGACGCTGCACAACGAGGACGAGGTGCGGCGCAAGGACGTCCGCGTGGGGGACACGGTGCTGGTCGAGAAGGCCGGCGAGATCATCCCGCAGGTCCTGGCCGTCGTCGGGTCACTGCGCCCGGCCGACAGCCGCCCGTTCGTGATGCCGACGCGCTGCCCGAGCTGCGGCGCCGACGCGGTGCGCGAGGAGGGTGAGATCGCGCGCGTCTGCACCAGCGCCTCCTGCCCCGCGCAGCTGCGCGAGCGCCTGCTGCACTTCGCCTCGCGTGCGGCGCTGGACATCCACGGTCTGGGGACCGCGCTGGTCGAGCAGCTCATCGCTCGCGGCCTGGTGCGCGACTTCGCGGACGTCTACCGGCTGGACGCCGCGACGCTGGCCGAGCTGGAGCGCATGGGCGCCAAGTCGGCGGCGAACCTGGTGGCGCGCCTCGAGCAATCGAAGCGCCGCCCGCTGGCGGCGCTGATCCACGGGCTGGGAATCCGCCACGTGGGGCGCAGCGCCGCGCTGCAGCTGGCGGCGGAGTTCGGCTCGCTCGAGCGGCTGCTCGAGGCCGACGCCGAGCGGCTCGAGGCCGTTGCCGAGATCGGCCCGGAGACGGCCGCGGCGCTGCGGCACTTCGCCGACCAGCCCGCGAACCGCGAGCTGGTGCGCCGGCTGGGCGAAGCCGGGGTCGCGCTGGCGCAAGGCGGGTCGCGCCCGGAGCGGCCCGAGACGCCGCTCAGCGGCAAGGCCGTGGTCGTCACCGGCACGCTGCCCGGGCGCTCGCGCGAGGAGGTGCGGGCGCTGATCGAGGCGTGCGGCGGCCGCGTGGTCGCGACCGTCAGCGCGAAGACCCACCTCGTCGTCGCCGGGGAATCGCCCGGCTCCAAGCTCGCCCGCGCGCGCGAGCTCGGCATCCGGGTCATCGGTCCCGAGGAGTTCGAGCGGCTCGTGGCGAGCCCCTGAGGGGCCCCGCGCCCCGGCGCCGCCCGACCTGCCCCGCACCGCGTGGGTCCGGCTCCGACCGCGGATCGCCGCCGCCCGCGGGTCCGCCCGGACCCGCCGCGCTACAATGCCCGATTCGTGAGCGAGCAAGCGCACATCATCGTCGTCGAGGACGACGAGGGCTGCCGCCGGACGGTGCAGAAGGCGCTGGAGCGCGACGGCTACCGCGTCGGAGCGTTCGAGCGCGCCGCACCCGCGCTCGACTACCTGCGCGGCCATCGCGACGTCGTGCTCGTGATCACCGACCTGATGCTGCCGGGCACGGACGGGTTCGGCGTGCTCCAGGAGTCGAAGAGCATCCAGCCCGAGGTCGGCGTGCTGATGATCACCGGGCACGGCTCCGTGGAGTCGGCCGTCGACGCGATGAAGCGCGGCGCCGACGACTACCTGACGAAGCCGGTCGATCTGTTCGAGCTGCGCAAGCGCACCTCGGCGATCGTGGAGAAGCATCGCCTGACGCGCCGCGTCGACGAGCTGGAGACCCGGCTGGGGGAGAAGTTCAAGCTGATCGGACAGTCCAAGCCGATGCAGGACCTGTTCCGCCGGATGGAGCTGGTGGCGCCGGCACGCACCAACGTGCTGATCACGGGCGAGTCGGGCACCGGCAAGGAGCTCGTGGCCAACGCGCTGCACGAGCACTCGCCGCGCCACGGCCGACGCTTCCTGCCGATCAACTGTGCGGCGATCCCGGCCGAGATCCTCGAGTCGGAGCTGTTCGGCCACGAGCGCGGGGCGTTCACCGGGGCGGCGTCGCGCAAGGTCGGGAAGTTCGAGCTGGCCGACGGCGGGACGCTGTTCCTCGACGAGGTCGGCGAGCTGCCGCTCGAGATGCAGGTCAAGCTGCTGCGCGTGCTGGAGCAGCGGGAGTTCATGCGGGTCGGCGGGAGCGAGACGATCCACGTCGACATCCGCGTGATCGCCGCCACCAATTCCGACCTCGAGACGGCGGTGGCGGACGGCCGGTTCCGCAGCGACCTCTACTACCGGCTCAAGGTGGTCACGCTCGAGATCCCGCCGCTGCGCGAGCGGCGCGAGGACATCCCGCTGCTGGTGCGGCACTTCCTCGAGATCTTCGCCGCCGAGCACGGGCGGCGCGAGATGCGGTTCGGCGCGGAGGCGATGCGCCGCCTGGTCCGCGCGGCGTGGCCCGGCAACGCGCGCGAGGTACGCAACCTCGTCGAGAGCCTCGTGGTGCTCGCCGCCAGCGACGAGATCGGAGTCGACGACCTGCCGCCGGAGTACCGCGAGGCGGAGGGCGACGGCGGGCGGCCGACCCCCGCCCCGGCCCCGGTCCCGACGGCCGACGAGCACGGGGCGACCCTGAACATGGAGGAGGTCGAGCGCCGTGCGATCCTGGACGCGCTCGAGCGGACGGGCGGCAACCGCACGCAAGCCGCGGGGCTGCTGGGGATCGGCCTGCGCACGCTGCAGCGCAAGCTGCGCGAATACCGGCTGGCCGGGCGGGACGACCCGGAGTGAAGACCGGCCCCGGCGACCCGCGTCAGAATGGCATCGGGTGGCCGCCCAACCGGTCGTTCCGGGCGCCCGGCGCGGCCGCACCCGGGCCGGCGGCCTCGGTTTCCCCGGTACGGACCTTGCGTCATAATTGGCGGGAGAAGCGCCGCTGCGAGCGGCAGGGGGATCGGGCTCGAGCGATGACGCATCCGGAAGATCCGCGCTACACGGTGATGGTCGTCGACGACGACCCGTCGGTGCTGGCCTGTTACGGGCGGCTGCTGCGGCGCGCCGGCTACAACACGCTGGTCGAGGGCGACCCGAGCCACGTGCTGGCGCCGGGCCGGAGCGACGGCGACGTCGATCTGCTGCTGCTCGACCACCGGATGCCGACGATGGACGGCCTGACGCTGCTCGCCGAGTTGCGCCGGCGCGAGTGCCGTGCCCGCTGCATCCTGATCTCGGCCTTTCTCAACGACGACGTGCGCACCCGGGCCGCGACGCTGGGAGTGGACCGCGTGCTGGAGAAGCCGGTCGACGCTTCGCTCCTGCGTCGCGTCATCCTCGACCTGCTGCCGGCCCGCGCCGGCGGCCGGACCGAACCGGGCTTTGCCGACGTCGAGCGCCGCGGCGCGTGACGCCGTGCGACCCGAGGGAGCCCCCATGCAGAATCGGACGTTCGGAGTCCTGACGCTGCTCGCCGTGATGGGAGTGAGCGTCGTCTTCGGGATGATCCTCGGAGGCAAGCTCAACGCCCCGAACATCGTGCTCGCCGCTCCCGCCGCGGCCGAGCTGCGGCTGGCGCCGGCGGCCACCGGCGCCGCGGGAGTGACCGACTTCGCCGACATCGTCGAGCGCTCGATCCCGGCCGTGGTGGCGGTCACGGCGAGCAAGCTCGAGAGTCGCGGGCGGCCGACGCCGCAGGACCATCCGTTCTTCGGCGACCCGTTCTTCCGCCGCTTCTTCGGGCCGCAGGAGGAGGAGCAGGAGGAGGGCCGACCCCGCCCGCACCCGCAGATCGGCCAGGGGTCGGGCTTCCTGATCTCGCCCGACGGTTTCATCCTGACGAACTACCACGTGGTCGAGGACTCGGACTCGATCCAGGTCACGCTCGAGGGCGGGCGCGGCTACAAGGCCGAGGTGCGGGGCAAGGATCCGTCGATCGACCTGGCGCTGCTCAAGATCGAGCCGGCCGGGGAGCCGCTCCCGACGCTGCCGCTCGGCGACTCCGAGGCGCTGCGCGTCGGCGAGTGGGTGATCGCGATCGGCAATCCGCTGGAGTTCGACCAGACGGTGACGGTCGGCGTCGTGTCGGGCAAGGAGCGGCGCGTGCCCCTGCGCTCGACCGACATCGCCGTCGTCAGCTTCATCCAGACGGACGCCGCGATCAACTTCGGCAACTCCGGCGGGCCGCTGCTCGACGCGCGCGGCAACGTCGTCGGGATCAACACCGCGATCAACCGCCAGTTCCTGGCCGAGGGGATCGGCTTCGCGCTGCCGATCAACCAGGCCCGCGCCGTCGTCGACCAGCTCTTGTCGCGCGGCTTCGTCCGGCGCGGCTTCCTCGGGATCACGATGAACAACGGCCGGCTGGACGAGGCGGCTCAGGAGTTCTACGGGCTGCCGGACACGAACGGCGTGATCATCTCGAACGTCAACGAGGACGGCCCGGGCGACCGCGCCGGCCTCAAGCGCGGCGACGTGATCCGCCGGGTGGACGGCCAGCCGGTGTCCGACAACTTCGACCTCGTCTCCAAGATCTCCTCGCGCCAGCCGGGCGAGCAGGTCGCGCTCCAGGTCTTCCGCAAGCCGTCCGGCGCCGACAGCGGCCGCGAGCTGGCGGTGACCGTCACCCTCGCCGACCGCGAGCAGGGCATGGCGGAGATCGGCGGCGCGGACCGGCGCCGCCAGCGCGGCGCCGAGCCGGAGGCGGAGACCCGCGAGGCCGAGGGCCTGGGGCTGACCGTCGAGTCGCTGACCGAGCGGCTGCGCGAGCAGCTCGGCCTGCGCGCCGACCAGACGGGCGTGCTCGTCACCGACGTCGAGTTCGGCTCGCCGGCGGCGGACAAGGGGCTGCAGCCGAACCTGATCATCACCGCGATCAACGACCAGCCGGTGCACGACGTCCCCGACTGGACGCGCCTGCTGGGCCGGCTGTCGCCCGGCTCGTCGGTGAAGCTCGACGTGTTCGACGGCCGCCAGACGAGCTACGTCTTCCTGCGCGCGCCGGAGGAGTAGCGGCGGAGCGGCAGCCAGCGCGGCGGCGGCCTGTGCTATAAGGGGCCCGGACGGAACCGCGGCTTCGGCCACGCCGGCCGTGGCCGGGCCACGCTCCTCGCGGGGCGGCTCCGTCCCGGCTCGTGGGGAGCCGCGAGCCATCCGCGGCGCGGCCGCGGCCACACAGCCGCCGATGACCTCGAAGACGAAGCCGGTGGTCCTCGTCGTCGACGACGAGCAGGACATTCGCTCCGCCCTGCGGCGGATCCTCGAGTACGAGGGGCTCGGCGTGGTCGAGGCGTCGAGCGGCCCCGAGGCGCTCGAGCAGATCGGCCGGCGCGAGCCGGACGCCGTGCTGCTCGACATCAAGATGCGCGGCATGGACGGGCTCGAGGCGCTGGCCGAGCTGCGCCGCGGCCGGCCCGACCTGCCGGTGGTGATGATCTCGGGCCACGGCACGATCTCGACCGCGGTCGAGGCCACGCGCCTCGGGGCCTTCGACTTCATGGAGAAGCCGCTGGAGCGCGAGCGCGTGCTGCTCGTGCTGCGCAACGCGATCGAGCAGCGCCGGCTGCGCGAGGAGAACCGCGAGCTGAAGCTCGGCTTCGAGGAGCGCTTCCGCATGGTCGGCGCCTCGGCCGCGCTGCGCGCCGTCGAGGCGGCGATCGCGCGCTGCGCGCCGACCCCGGCGGCGGTGCTGATCCGCGGAGAATCGGGCACGGGCAAGGAGCTGGTGGCGCGTGCGATCCACCGCAACAGCCCGCGCTCCGCCGCCGAGTTCGTCAAGGTCAACTGCGCCGCGATCCCCGAGGAGCTGATCGAGTCCGAGTTGTTCGGCCACGTCAAGGGCTCGTTCACCGGGGCGACCCGGGACCAGGTCGGCAAGTTCGTTCGCGCCGACGGCGGCACGATCTTCCTCGACGAGATCGGCGACATGAGCCTCAAGACGCAGGCCAAGGTGCTGCGCGCGCTGCAGGACGGCGAGGTCGAGCCGGTCGGTGCGGCCCGCACGCTGGTGGTCGACGTGCGGGTCATCGCCGCCAGCAACAAGGACCTGGCGGCGGAGATCGCCGCCGGCCGCTTCCGCGAGGACCTGTACTTCCGGCTGAACGTCGTGCCGATCGCGCTCCCGCCCTTGCGCGAACGGGCCGAGGATGTCCTGCCGCTGGTCGAGTACTTCAGCGAGTCGTTCTGCGCGCGGAACGAGCTGCGGCCGAAGCGCTTCACGCCGGCGGCGCTGGAGGCGCTGCGCCGCGCGCCGTGGCGCGGCAACGTGCGCGAGCTGCGCAACGCGGTCGAGCGGCTGCTGATCATGACCCCGGGCGAGACGATCGACGTCGCGGACCTGCCGCAGGAGCTGGGGCTGCCGCTGGCCGCGGGGGCGGAGCCGCGGCCGGCAGGCGCGCTGCTCGTGGCCCACGACGGGGCGACGCTGCAGCAGTTCAAGGAGGCCGCCGAGCGCGCCTACCTGGTGGTCAAGCTGCGCGAGCACGACTGGAACGTCGCCGCCACGTCGAAGTCGATCGACACGCCGCGCTCCAACCTGTACAAGAAGCTCGAGGCCTACGGCATCGGCCGCGAGCGGGACGGGTAGCCCGGGATGAGCGACGAGCGCGAGGTGGTGGTGGTCTCGGGCGTGCGCACTCCGTTCGTCAAGGCCCACGGCGTGCTCGGCCGCGTGCACCCGGTCGAGCTGGGCCGGATCGCCGTGCGCGAGGCGGTGGAGCGGGCCGACGTCGATCCGGCCGAGATCGACGAGGTGATCGTGGGCAACATCGGCAGCCCGGCCGACGCGGCCAACATCGCCCGCGTCGTCGCGCTCGGGGCCAAGATCCCGCGGTCGGTGCCGGCCTTCACCGTCAACCGCAACTGCGCCTCGGGCGTCGAGAGCATCGTCGAGGCCGCCTACCGCATCCACAGCGGCGACGCCGAGCTGATCGTGGCCGCGGCGGTGGAATCGATGTCGCAGATCCCGTTCCTACTGAGCGAGGAGGCGCAGCGGACCTGGATCCGGCTGGCCCGCGCCCGGGGCCTGCTCGCCAAGCTGGCCGCGCTCGCGAGCTTCCGCCCGCGTCACTTCAAGCCGCGCGTGGGGCTGGAGCTGGGGCTGACCGATCCGGTGTCGGGGCTCAACATGGGGCAGACCGCCGAGGTGCTGGCGCGCGAGTTCCAGGTGGAGCGCGAGCAGCAGGACGCGTTCGCGCTGCGCAGCCACGTGCGGGCCGAGGCCGCCTGGGCCGCGGGGCGGATGCAGCCCGAAGTCGTGCCGGTGCCGATTCCGCCCCGCTACGAGCGCGCGGCCGAGCGCGACGACGGGATCCGCCCGGGGCAGACGCTCGAGGCGCTGGCGCGGCTCAGGCCGATCTTCGACCGGCGCTACGGCAGCGTCACCGCCGGCAACTCGTCCCAGATCACGGACGGCGCGGCGGCACTGGTGCTGGCCTCGGCGCGCCGCGCGCGCGAGCTCGGCCTGCCGGAGATCGGGCGCGTGCGCTCCTGGGCCTTCGCCGGCTGCGATCCGGCGCGGATGGGCCTGGGGCCGGTGTTCGCCACGCCGCTGGCGCTGCGGCGGGCCGGGGGGATCGCGCTCGAGCGGCTGGGCCTCGTCGAGATCAACGAGGCGTTCGCCGCGCAGGTGCTGGCCTGCCTCGCCGCCTTCGCCTCGCGCTCGTTCTGCGAGGACCGGCTGGGCAGCGGCCCGCTGGGCGAGGTCGATCCCGAGCGGATCAACGTCAACGGCGGAGCGATCGCGCTCGGCCACCCGGTGGGGGCCACCGGGGCGCGGCTGGCGCTGACGCTGCTCGGCGAGATGGGCCGCCGCGGCGTGGACCTCGGTCTGGTCACGCTGTGTGTCGGCGGCGGGCAGGGCGCGGCCCTGGTGCTGGAGCGCGGCGCGTGATCGCGGTCGACGGCGGGCTGCACCATCGGCTCGACGCCTCGGGCCTGCTGCGGGTCGTGTTCGACCTGCCGGGGAAATCGGTCAACCTGCTGACCCCCGACAACCTGCGGGAGCTGGAGCGCGTCCTCGCCGAGGTCGCGGGCCGGCCCGAGGTCCGGGCCGTGCTGTTCGCGAGCGGCAAGCCGGGCAGCTTCATCGCCGGGATGGACGTGACGGAGATCGCGGCCGTGACGAGCGCCCATCGCGCGGCGGAGGCGGCGCGCTTCGGTCAGTCCGTCTTCCAGCGCGTCGCCGACCTGCGCGTTCCCACGCTGTGCATGATCGGCGGGACCTGTCTCGGCGGCGGTACCGAGCTGGCGCTCGCCTGCGACTGGCGCGTGGCGGCCGACGACCCGGCGGTGCGGATCGGGCTGCCCGAGGTGCAGCTCGGGATCATTCCCGGCTTCGGCGGGACCCAGCGGCTGCCGCGCCTGGTCGGCCTGCCCACCGCGCTCGACCTGATCCTCACCGGACGCGCGCTCGACGCCCGCCGCGCGCAGCGCGCCGGCCTCGTCGACCTCGTCGTGCCGGCGTCGTACCTCGAGCGCGAGTCGCTGAAGCTGCTCGAGCGGGCGATCTCCAAGGGTTCCGCGGCCGTGGCCTCCGAGACCCGGCCGCGGGCGAAGCGGTCGCGCCTGTGGGAGCGAGTCGGTCCGCTGCGCCGGGTCGCGCTGGGACGAGCGCGGAAGCGGACGCAGGAGAAGGCCCGCCCCGAGGACTACCCGGCGCCCTACCGCGCGCTCGAGGCGATCGAGGCCGCCGTCACCCGCCCCTTGCCGGAGGGGCTGGATCTCGAGGCACGCCTGGTGGGCGAGCTGGTCCCCGGGGCGACCTCGAAGAACCTGATCTGGCTGTTCCAGAGCCAGACCGCGCTCAAGGGAGACGCCGCGGTCGCGCGCGGCGTGCCGCGCCGGGTCGAGCGCATCGCCGTGCTCGGCGCCGGGATCATGGGCGGCGGCATCGCGCAGCTCGCCGCCGACAACGAGATCCCGGTACGGCTCAAGGACCTGCGCTACGAGGCGATCCTCACGGCGCTGCGCACCGCGTCCGCGGTCTGGGAACGGCGGCTCAGGCGCGGCCGCTCGACCCGCGCCGAGGTGGCCCAGCGCATGGCGTTCATCGCCCCGACGCTGTCCGACACCGGCCTGCGCCACGCCGACGTGGTGATCGAGGCCGTGGTCGAGGACCTCGACGTCAAGCGGCGCGTGCTGGCTGATGCCGAGCGCACGATGGGCGAGCGCGCGGTGTTCGCCTCGAACACCTCCTCGCTCCCGATCAGCGAGATCGCGGCACGCGCGCTGCGGCCCGAGCGCGTCGTCGGGATGCACTTCTTCAACCCGGTCCACCGCATGCCGCTGGTCGAGATCATCGCCGGGCGCCACAGCTCGCTCGAGGCGGTGGCCACGGTCCAGGCCCTGGCGGTCCGCATCGGCAAGGTGCCGGTCGTGGTCAAGGACGGGGCGGGCTTCCTCGTCAATCGCATCCTCGGCTTCTACATCAACGAGGCGGTGCGCCTGCTGAGCGAGGGGGCGCGGATCGAGGCCATCGACGGCGCGATGACCGCGTTCGGCATGCCGCTCGGCCCGCTCCAGCTGCTCGACCAGGTGGGGATCGACACGGCGCGGCACGTCGGCGACGTGCTGCGCGCGGCCCTCGGGACGCGTGCCGGCAGCGACTCCGCGCTGCTCGCGCAGATGGTCGCCGGCGAGCGGCTCGGGCAGAAGAACGGCAAGGGGTTCTACCGCTATCGCGACGGCCGGCCGAGCGCGCCGGACTCCGCGATCTACTCGCTCGCCGGCTCGCCGCCGGCGCGCGACCTGCCGCCCGAGACGCTGCAGGAGCGGATGCTGCTCGTGATGGTCAACGAAGCCGCCGTCTGCCTCGAGGAGGGCGTGGCGCGCGAAGCGCGCGACGTCGACGTGGCGATGGTGCTCGGGACCGGCTTCCCGCCGTTCCGCGGCGGGCTCCTGCGCCACGCCGACCAGGTCGGCATCCCGATCGTGGCCGACCGGCTGGCCCGGCTGGCCGACGCCCACGGCGAGCGCTTCCGGCCGGCGCCGTCGCTCCTGCGCCTGGTGCGCGAGCAGCGTCGGTTCCATCCCGTTCCGTGAGCGAGCCGACAGGGGAACTCCGGGTCGAGCGGTCGGCCGGCCGCCTGCGCCGCGGTTCGTGGCCGGTGCCGCCGAAACCGTAGTAAGCTCTCGCCGTATCCATCGGCGGAAGCGACTCTTTGGCCCGTCAGGGGCGGAGCGAGGAACGGCAATGAGAACCAGGGGTTTGGCCTGCCTGACGGTCGGGATCGCGCTCTTCGCCGCGACGGGGATCGCCCGGGCCGCCGCGCCCGCGACCACGATCCCGAGCCAGACGAGCGACGGGTTGAAGCAAGCCGTCTCCGACTGGATCCAGAAGCTGGCCGACGGCAGCAAGAACGAGCACGGCAAGCCGACCAAGCGCGGCCATTTCTCGCGCGACTTCGCCGCGATCGGCGACGGCGCCTATCAGGTCACCGCACACGTCGAGACTGCCGGCGAGGAGACGAAGACGACGGAGCGTTTCCGGCTGACGCTGAAGCCCGTGGCCCGGGGCTTCGAGGTCGCGGCGCAGGAGCTGCAGGATACCTACGCCGGGATGCACCGCGAGACGGTCTCGACCTGCCGGCCGTTCGAGACGTTCGCGTTCCACCGCGAGGGGATCCGGCTCGACGGCTCCGGCGGCTCCGGCGGCTCGGTCTGCATCCACTTCTATCGCGGCCGGCCAGGCCGCTTCTCGCTGCAGGCGCCGTCCATGACCTACAGCTATGAGCCGCCGGAGCACGCCCAGGCCCAGCACCTGAACCCGGACTTTCACTCGATCTTCCCCGCGGTGCGCAAGAACCACGAGCGCGAGCTGGCGTTCACGCCGGCGGCGTTCCTGTTCGTTTGCGATCCGGCAACGTGCGAGCGGCTGCTGGCGGAGCAGTTCACCGGCCTGAGCTACGCGCTGCCGTCGGCGGCGGAGGCCGCGACGGCCGCATCCGCGCCGGCGTGGGCGCGGCCGCTGTACCAGGCCTGGGAGGAGGACCGGCGCGAGAATCCGTTCGTGCACTTCGCCACACCGGTCGAGGCGGGCAACGTGTTCTGGCAGGTCTTCGTCGCGCGCGAGGTCGCTCCCTTCGGCTACCCCGGTTCCCAGGAGTTCGAGGATCTGGCCGATTTCTCGGCGGAGCTGCCGGGCAGCGGGGTGTCGCTGACCTACGACAACTGGGAGGGGTGGGAACTCGAGTTCAGCGTCTGGCCGCGGCGCCTCGACATCCCGGATCAGCTGTTCTCGACGGTCTACGGCTACTACTCGGAAGAGACGCTGGCCGCGACCGATCCGTACGAGCTCGAGCGGCGCGACGACAAGTATGCGCGCTGGCACCACGTCTACAGCGTGAAGGGCAGCGTCGACATGGGCGTCGAGGATCCCGAGATGCTCGCGGCGCAGATCGAGTTCGGCATCGAGCTGAAGCAGCCGCTGCGCGAGCTGCCGTTCTTCATCCAGAGCATCCCGCGCCGGGAGTTCACCGGCCGGGACCGGACGCGCGAGCTGTACGTCAACTCGGTCCAGCTCGACGGCCAGGACGTGACGTGGACGCGCACGAGCCAGCTCGGCGGGCTCGTGGTCCTGCCGCGGGAGATGCCGGCGGGATCGAAGCTCAACATGAGGATGGACTTCAAGACCAAGGCGCTCTACAAGATCAACCCGTCGTTCACCTACGTCAGCCGCTTCGGCTGGATGCCGTTCGTGCGCTTCGCCGACTTCATCGACGAGTTCGAGCTGACGATCCGCTCGCCGACGGGCTACAAGGTCCTGGGCATCGGCCACAAGGCCTCCGAGCGGACCGAGGGGAACCTGGTCGTCACGCACTGGAAGGCCGACAGCCCGGTGGTGTTCCCCTCGATCACCTTCGGCCGCTACGAGGAGGACGGGCCGGGCAAGGGCTTCAAGCCGGCGCTCAAGCTCGACGGCGAGACGGTGATCCCGGTCACGGTGCACGTCGACAAGTCGAGCTTCACCGACTGGGGGATCAAGCCCGCGAGCCTGCGGCCGCTCGCGCAGCAGGCGGTGAACTCGATCAACCTGTTCCGCGAGATCTCGGGAGTCGACTATCCCTACGGCGAGCTGAACTTCGTGAACGATCCGCAGTTGCCCCTCTATGGCCAGGCACCCAGCTCGCTGATCTATCTCGGCTGGGGCGTCTTCCGTGGCGAGGGTTACCTCGCGACGCGACCCGGGATCCGGGACGCGACGGCGATCTCCAAGTTCCTGAGATCGGTCGTCTCCCACGAGGTCGGCCACCAGTGGTGGGGCTCGCGCGTCTCCAACGCCAACGGGCGGAACTACTGGTTCGTCGAATCGCTGGCCGAGTATTTTTCCGGCCTGTTCCTCGAGTTCGTCGAGGGTCGGCGGCAGTACGACGAGCAGGTCGAGGAATGGCGGCGGACGATCCTCGACCGGCGGCTGAAGTCGAGCGTGCAGAACGCCAGCTCGATCTGGTCCGGCGAGGACAACTTCGGCTCGTACCAGGCCGCCGTCTACAACAAAGGCCCGTACGCGTTCCACATGCTGCGCGAGATCTTCAAGGGCGAAGGGCCGCCCGGCCCCCAGGGCGCCGACAAGAAGTTCTTCGAGTTCCTCAAGCAGTTCAGCCAGGAGCTGAGCAAGAAGCGCGAGATCGTCACGCTCGATATCCAGCACGCGGCGGAGAAGGCGCTCGGCGGGATCGATCCCGAGGGCAATCCGTACAACGTCGACCTGGCCTGGTTCTTCGACCAGTGGATCCGCGGCGCCGGGACGCCGCAGTACCGCCTGCTGTACGACGTGCGGCAGACCGAGGACGGCGGCTGGCTGATCGAGGGCTCGGTCGAGCAGCGGGTGCTGGTGGGCAGCAGCCGCGAGCGGATCGTCGTGGACGGGTCGTACTACCGCGGCGTCGTGAACGTCACGGTGCTGGCCAAGGGGCAGGAGTACCGCTCGCGGCTCGTGCTCGACGGGCCGACGACGCCGTTCAAGCTCAAGGTCCAGGACAAGCCGGTCGAGGTGGCGCTCAACAAGCACAACGAGATCCTGGCGCACGACGTCCTCGTCAACCGCACCTGGGACTAGACGGAGCTGGGCTGTCCCGGCGAGCGCGCGCGGCGCTCTCTTGCTCGCGACGTGCCGGCGCGGAGGGTCGCCGTCGCGCGGGGTTGCGGCGGAGCGGCGGCTTCGTCTAAGGTGGGCGTCCCTCGCGGCGCGCTGCCGGCCGGTCGAGGGCGACGGAGCCATGCCCGCCTACGAGTCGGTGATCGGGCTCGAGGTCCACGCCCAGCTCAAGACCCGGACGAAGGCGTTCTGCGGCTGCCCCACGGCCTTCGGGGCGCCGCCCAACAGCCAGACCTGCCCGGTCTGCCTCGGGCTGCCCGGGTCGCTGCCGGTGCTGAACCGGCGCGCGGTGGAGCTGGCCGTGCGCGGTGCGCTGGCGCTCGACTGCAGCGTCCGGCCCCACAGCAGCTTCGCCCGCAAGAACTACTTCTATCCCGACCTGCCCAAGGGCTACCAGATCACCCAGTACGCCGAGCCGCTGGCGACCGGCGGGGGAGTGACGATCGAGGTCGCGGGCCAGCCGCGTCGCGTCGGTCTCGTCCGGCTGCACCTCGAGGAGGACGCCGGGAAGTCGATCCAGGACGGGATGCCGGACTCCGACCGCCACACCTACGTCGACCTCAACCGCGCCGGCGTGCCGCTCGTCGAGATCGTCTCCGAGCCCGAGGTCGGCAGCCCGGAGGAGGCGTACCTGTTCCTCGAGCGGCTGCGCAGCGTGCTGCTCTACGTCGACGTCTGCGACGGGACCATGGAGGAGGGTTCGCTGCGCTGCGACGCCAACGTCTCGGTGCGGCCGAGCGGCGCCGCCGCCCTCGGCACGCGCACCGAGCTGAAGAACCTCAACTCGTTCCGCAACGTCCAGCGGGCGCTGCACTACGAGATCGCGCGGCAGGTCGAGCTGCTCGCCTCCGGCGGCTCGGTCGCGCGGCAGACCGTGCTGTGGGACGCCGCGGCCGGCGTCACGCGCCCGATGCGGGGCAAGGAGCAGGAGCAGGACTACCGCTACTTCCCCGAGCCCGACCTGCCGCCGCTGGTGCTCGACCCGGCCTGGATCGAGCAGATCCGGGGCGGGCTCCCGGAGCTGCCGGCCGAGCGCAAGCTGCGCCTGGCGGCGAAACACGGCCTGGCGAGCGACGAGGCCCACCGGCTCTCGCTCGAGCCGCGCCTGGCCGACTACTTCGAACAGGTCGCGGAGCGCTGCGGGAACGCCCGCACCGCGGCGAACTTCGTCCTGAACGACCTGCCGCGCGAGTGCCCCGGTCGGCGCGCGACCGATCCGCTCTCGCCGCCGGCGGAGCAGCTGGCGGAGCTGATCCGCCTGGTCGACGCCGGCACGATCAGCATCGGCGTGGCGCGGCGCGAGCTGTTCGGGGAGCTGTGCCGCGGCGGCGGGCCGCCGCGCGAGCTGGTGGCGCGGCGCGGGCTCGAGCAGCTCGGCGACGAGGCGGAGCTGCGGTCGCTCGTCCGGCGCGTCGTCGCCGAGCACCCAGCGCAGGTCGCGCAGTACCGCGCCGGCAAGCAGGGCCTGTTCGGCTTCCTCGTCGGCCAGGCGATGCGCGCCTCGGACGGCAAGGCCGACCCGCGCAAGCTCAACGACCTGCTGCGACAGGAGCTGGGATGAGGCGCGCCGGGCGGGAGCGTCGGGCGTGATCCGCCTGACCAACGTCAGCAAGCGGTTCAGCGGAGACGCGAGCGCGCTCAGCGGGATCAGCCTCGAGATCAAGCGCGGCGAGTACGTGTTCGTCACCGGCTCGTCGGGCGCGGGCAAGACCTCGCTGTTGCGGCTGCTCTTGCGGCAGGAGCTGCCGAGCGAGGGCAAGATCGAGGTCAACGGCTTCGACGTCGGGGCGCTGCCGCGCTCGCGCGTTCCCGAGCTGCGGCGCTCGATCGGAGTCGTGTTCCAGGACTTCAAGCTGATCCGCCGCAAGACCGCGCTCGAGAACGTCGCCTACGTGCTGAACGTCGCCGGCGCATCGCGCGCCGAGCAGCGCCGCCGCGCCTACAACGCACTGCGCAGCGTCGGGCTGAACCACCGGCTGCACACGCTGCCGAGCGTGCTGTCGGGCGGCGAGCAGCAGCGCGTGGCGATCGCGCGCGCGGTGGTCAACGAGCCGGCGCTGCTGTTGGCCGACGAGCCGACGGGCAACCTCGACCCCGATCTGGCGGTCGAGATCATGCGGCTGTTCCGCGAGATCAACGCGCGGGGCACGACGATCGTGATCGCGACCCACGACCGCGACCTGATCGAGCGGATGCAGCGCCGGACGATCTATCTGGAGCGGGGCCGCCTGGCCGACGACCGGCAGCCATGAGCGGGGAGCGGCAGCGATGAGCCTGGTCCGGGCGTTCCACCGCCTGCGCTACTTCTGCTCCGACGCCTGGGACGAGTGGCGCCACAGCAAGACGGTCAACCTGCTGGCGCTCGCGACGCTCGCGACCGCGCTGTTCGTGGCCGGGCTGGTGCTGCTCGTGATCGACAACGTCGAGCGGCGGATCGAGCGGCTGCGGAACGAGGTCCACGTCGAGATCTACTTGCGGGACGACCACGCGGCGGAGCAGCGCGAGGCGCTGACCACGAAGCTGCTCGCGACCGAGGGCGTGGCGCGCGTCGAGTTCGTCGACAAGGACGAGGCGCTGCGGCGCTACCGCGTCTGGGCCTCGGACCTGGCCGAGCTGGTGGACGAGCTGGGCTCGAACCCGCTGCCGGCGTCGCTCGAGGTCCACCTGACGCCCACGGCGACGCGCACGGAGCGCGCGGCGGCGATCAGCCGCGGCTTCGAGCGCGAGCCGGGCGTCGAGGAGGTCCGCTTCGGGTACGACTGGCTCGAGCGGCTGGAGTCGATGCTGCGCGTGGCGCGCGCGGGGGGCGGCGGCCTGTCGCTGCTCGTGCTCGGAGCGGTGGTGTTCGTGCTGGCGGCCGTGCTGCGGCTGGCGGTCTACTCGCGGCGCGAGGAGATCGACACGATGCGCCTCGTCGGCGCCACGCCGGGGTTCATCCGCGGCCCGTTCCTCGTGGCCGGGGCGGTGCAGGGCCTGGCCGCGGCCGGGCTGGCGCTGGCTCTGGTGGAGCTGATGCGCCGGGCGGCGCTCGCCTACCCCGGGACGGCGTCGGCAGTGCTGCTCGACCTCGTCGTCGCGCGGCCGCTGTCGGGCGGGCCGACGGGCGTGTTGCTCGCCGTCGGGCTCGCCGCCAGCCTCGCCGGCTCGTACTTCGCCGTCCGCGAGTCGCCCTGAGCCCGGCGTGTCCGCCTGGGTCAACGTCGGCCCGCTCTCCGCGTTCCCGGCCGGGCGCGGGCGCGCGGTGCGGGTCGGAAGCGACCGGGTCGCGGTGTTCAACCTCGACGGCCGGCTGCTCGCGCTGCAGGACAACTGCCCGCACATGGGCGCCTCGCTCGCTGACGGCAAGATCGCCGGCGGGCGCGTGACCTGTCACTGGCACGGCTGGGTGTTCGACCTGGAGAGCGGGCGCGGCAGCCCCCCGGCCAAGTCCTGGGCCTGCGCCCGCGTCTACAGAGTGAGGGTCGAGGATGGCGCGGTCTGGGTGCGAGAGCGGGACCGGGATCCGCACCCGCCGGACGACGACTGGCCGCGGCCGATCGAGCCCGCGGTTTGATCGCGCGGGAAGCGATCGAGTCCCCGCCTTCGCGTCGAGCACCGCCGGAAAAGTCAGGTCGTCGGTGGGCGGTCGCCCTCACTCCGGACGCGGATTCTCGAGCTCGATCCGCCGCAGCCACACGCCCTCCACGACCTCCGAGCGGGAGGCGAGGCGCCCGGCCATCTCGAACAGGCGCCCGGCGGACCCGCGGCCGCCCGCAGCCGGAGCCGGGGACAGGCCACCGATGCCGCGCAGCCGCAGCTTGGCTTCATCGGGGATCAACGCCGCAGCCTGGCCCGGCCGCGCCAGGCCGCTCATCTCGGCTTCGAACCAGTCGAGACGCATCGGGCTCGCCAGCACCATCAGGTACTCGCGCCCGCCAGCCGAATCCACGGTCCAGGCCTGTTCCTGGCCGTCGCGCGAGCCAGGGAGCACGTGCGTCGCGCCCGCCGAGAGCGGGTTCCGCAGATCGAAGCCGGGCAGGGGAAACAGGGCGTAGGCGCGGCCCTCCTCGTCCTCGTTGAGGACGTAGACGTGAAGCGGACGGGAGGCGCGGAACTCGAGCGTGAGGCGGTCGCCGAGCACGAGCCGCGCGCCGGCCCCGATCCGCTCGCCCTGGCTGGAGCCCGCCGCGGCGCGGTAGACCGCCGCGTGGACCGTGTAGGCGGCCGCCCCCGCCGGATCTCCCGGTTCGGACAGGGCGGGCGCGGCACCGGCCCGTTCCGCCCCGCCGGCTGCGGGAGCCGGGCCCCGGCGGCTCGTGACGGACGGTACGAGGAGCAGCCCCGCCACGACGGCCGCGGCGGCGAGCAGCCCCGCCGCGCCGAAGGCGAGGACCCGATGCCGCGAGGCCGCGGGCTCCGCCGGGACCGGCGCGCCCTCCATGCCGAGGGCGAGCGACAGCGCCTGCTCCATCCGTCCGGCGGTGGCGAAGCGAGTACCGGGGTTCGGGTCCACGGCGCGCTCGACGACCTTGACGAACGGCTCGGGAAGGTCCGTGCGCACGTCGCGGAGCAGCTGCGCCTCTTGCCGCGCGTGCTTGTCGCGAAGCTCACGCCAGGACCCGGCCTGGAGCGGGAACGATCCGGTGACGAGGCGGTGCAGCAGGACGCCGAGGCTGTAGATGTCCGAACGCTGAGTCGCCGGTGCCCCGCGAAACAGCTCGGGAGCCATGTACAGCGGCGTGCCCGAGACGTGCTCGTCGCGCGGGCCCTGCTCGTCCTGCACCTCGATCCCGGCTCCGAAATCCGTCAGCAGGATCCGGCCCCCCTCCTCGCGCAGGACGTTCTCCGCCTTGACGTCGCGGTGGACGACCCCGGCACCGTGGACCGCCGCCAGAGCGCGGCACAGGTCGATTCCGATCAGCGCGGCCTCGCGGGCGCCGAACGGACCCTGGTCGCGGAGCAGCTCCTGCAAGGAGCGGCCGCGGATCAATTCCATCCACATGCCGACGCGGCCGTCGTGGACCTCGGCGCCGAACACCGTCACGACGTTGGGATGACGGAGCTTGGCCAGCAGGCGAGCTTCGGCGATGACCGTGGACGCCAGCCGCTCCCGACGCGACCCGTCGAGCTTGAGGAGCTTGAGCGCGACCTCGCGGTCGAGACGGGGGTCCCACGCGCGGTAGACCTCGCCGAACGCGCCCTCGCCCAGCTTCTCGCGCAGCTCGAGGTGCGCCCAGCTCCGGCGCGGCGGCGCCGGGCCGGCGGTGGGGGAGGCGGACATCGTCGCCGTGCTCGCGAGCGAGCCGAACGGCTCGGGCGGCGAAGCGCCGACGCTGCGGTGGATGCGGGCCACGCTCTCCACCAGGCGCAGGTGGTGGATGACGCGGCGCTCGCGGTCGTCCGACGTACTGTCGAGTGCAGCTTGCCAGTCGACAGGCTGGCCGTCGGCGACGCGGCCCGCGAGCACGACCGGATCCACGCGCCGCTCACTCACGGTCCATCTCCTTGGCCAGCTGCACGAGCGCCCGGCTGACCGCCATCCGCGCGGCATCGGCGCTCGGCTTGTGCGTCGCGCGCGCCAGTTCCTCGTAGGTCAGTCCCAGCTCGACGCGGGCCAGGACCAGCTCGCGCTGCTCGTCCGGGAGCCGGCCCAGGGCCCGCTCGTAGCGGTGCAGGGCTTCGCTGCCGATCGCGGTCTCGAGCGGCGAGGCACGCGGGTCGAGCACGTCCGTCCCGATCGGTTCGATGCCGGGCCGGCGGCCGGCGGCTCGCACGGCGTCGCGGACCCGGTTCTGGAGCGCCTGGCGCAGGTAGGCCGCGAGCGCGCCGTCGTGCCGGGGCTCGAACGCCCGCACGTTACGCAGGGTCTTGATCAGCGTCTCCTGGATCATGTCGTCGGTGTCGAGGAGGTCGCGCGCCCAGCCGGGAAGGCGCCCGGACGCCCAGCGCCGCAGCAGCGGGAGGTAGCGCTCGAACAGGCGGTCGAGGGCCTGCCGATCCCCGCCCCGCGCCCGGCGGAACAGCTCGACCGAGGACAGTCCGTCCGTGTCGGGCCGCTCGAATCCCCCGCCGCCGGCCCTCGCTGTATCGTCCTCTTCGATCGGGCCATCCCCGGTGAGTGCAGCCGCAGAGTGGCGCCATCATACCCGAGGGCGCGCTCCGGACCGGTCTTGCAGAGGAGCCTCACATTCTCCTGGAACGGTGGCCCGGCCTAGACCGAACGCGGCCAGGGGAGCTGCCGCACTTTCGCTTGACCCTCGGGCGACGAGGCCTCTAGGATGGGCCAGTTTCGCCCCGGGTCGCGCGGGACGGAGGGGGTCGAGGGGGCGGTCGGGCGGATTCTCCTTCGCTGTTCGGAACGGCCGCCACGGGCGTTGTTCGGAGTGGAGCCGCCTCGAATCGAGGGGTTCCTCGCACCGGGTGGGAGCGCATGGCGGAGATCGCAAGGTGGCTGGGAATCGGGGCGCTGACGACGGTGGCCGCCCTTTCCGGGACCGCGGCCGGGCAGCCGACGCCGGAGTCGATCCGCACGCGGGTCGCGCACGGCGAGTTCGCGGCGGCCGTCGGCGAGGGCCGCGCGCTGCTGCGCGACGCGGAAACGACCTCCGGTCCCGACTCGCTGGCCGCGGCCGAGGCCTGCGAACTCCTCGCACGCGCCATGGCGGCGGGACGCATCGGCGAGGAGGCCGAGCGGTTGGCCCTGGCCGAGCGCTCGCTCTCGATCCGGCAGGCGGCGCTCGGACCGCACGACGCGGCGCTCGCCTCCGCCCGTTACGTCGTCGGCCTGGTGCACAATCTGGCGGGGCGCCCGGGCGACGCCCTGCCCCACTTCGAAGCCGCGCTGCGCTGCGCCGAGGCGGCCCACGGCCCGCTCCATCCCGAGCTCGAGGAGTACGTGCGCGAGCACGGCGCGGCGCTGTTCGAAGCGGGACGCTACACCGAAGCCGAGCAAGAGTTCGAGCGGCTGCTCGGGATCAGCCGCTCCAAGCACGGCGCGGATCGGCCCGGCGTGGTGCCGGCGCTGTTCAACCTCGGGCTGGCGCGCGACGTGCTCGGCAGGCTGGACGAAGCCGGGCGACTCTATCGCGAGGCGCTCGAGATCCTGGAGCGCCAGCAGCCGATCGACGCGCGCATGCTCGGCGCCACGCTCGAGGTCCACGCCGGGCTGCTCGCGCGACAGGGACGGCTGTCCGACGCGCTGGCGAAGATCGAGCGCGCGCTCGATCTGCAGCGGCGGCACCGCGGTCCCGAGTCGCCGGAGGTGGCCCAGACGCTCGTCGTCCGCGCCAGGATGCTGCTGGCGCTCGGCGACCTGGAGCAGGCGCGGTCCGACCTCGAGGCGAGCCTCGTGATCCAGCGCAGGGGCGCCGGCACCGCGAAGCTCACCGCGAGCACCAGCTACAACCTGGCGCGCGTGTTCTTCGAGTTGGGGGAGGGCAAGGCGGCACGAGCGGCGCTCGACGAGGCGTTGCGCACGGCGCTGCCCCCCGACCACTCGATGTTGGGCGAGGTCCACGCCTCTTACGGCGAGGTGCTCGCGGCCCACGGCGAGCGGGACGCGGCGCGTGAGCACTACACGCGTGCGCTCTCGATCCTGGAGGCGACCGTCGGCGAGCGGCATTACGACGTGGCCGAGGTGCTGGTGCAGATGGCCCGGCTCGATCTTGCGGATGGGGACGCGGGGGCCGCACGCGAACGGCTGGTGCGACCGCGCGAGATCCTCGAGCAGCAGCTCGGCGCGAGCCACCCGAAGACCCTCGCGGCCGCCGAGTCGCTGAGCGAGGCTTGGTACGCGCTCCACGCGCACGAGCACGCGTTCGAGACCGCGCTCGCAGCCGAACGCGGCACGCGCGAGCTGAACCGGGGGACGCTCGCCGTGCTGCCCGAGCGTCAGGCGCTGGCCCAGGCCGGGCGCGCGCGATCGGCGCGCGATCTGGCGGTGGCGCTGGCCGTGGTTCCCGCCGCCCCGCCGGCTCGCCGCGCCGGGGCCTATGACGCCGTGATCCGTTCGCGGGCGGTGGTCTTCGACGAGATGGCGGCACGGCGCCGATACGCGCGAACCGAATCGGATCCGGAGCTGCGTGCGCTGGCGGATCGGCTGCGCGAGGCCAAGACGCATCTGGCCAATCTGTTCGTGCTCGGGCCTGCAGGCGACGCGGCCGGCTACGGGGCGCGTCTGCGGGCGCTACGCGGGGAGGTCGAGGCGCTGGAGACCGAGTTCGCGCGGCGGAGCGCCGCGCACCGCGCGCGCGCCGAGCTGGAGGATTTCGGCTACGATGCGCTGCGGCGGGCTCTCCCTGCAGGCGCTGCCTGCATCTCTTTCGTGCGCTACGGCCGACCCGCGAGCAACGTGCTCGACCGCGTGCCGCACTATGCCGCCGTGGTCCAGCGCCCGGGGGCGACGGCGCCGTCCTTCGTCGACCTCGGGCCGGCCTCCGCGCTCGAGAGCGTGGTCTCGGGCTGGCGCGAAGCGCTCGAGCCGCACGCGGTTCAAGGCCCGGCCGGCGCGGCCGAAACCCGGTACCGGGAAGTCGCCGCGCGGCTCCGCCGGCTGGTGTGGGATCCGTTGGTACCGCAGCTCGGCGGCGCGCCGACGATCTTCGTCGTGCCCGACGGCTCCTTGCACCTGGTCAGCTTCGTCTCGCTTCCCGCGGAAGACGGGAGCTACCTGCTCGAGAGCGGACCGACGTTCCACCACCTCGCGGCCGAGCGCGACCTCGCGCTTCAGGCCGCTGGCGCGGCCGAGGGTCGCGGCCTGCTGGCGCTCGGCGACCCGGCCTTCGACGACGTGGCGGCGCTGGCCTCCACCGGCTCCTCCCTGCGCGGCCCGACCGCGGCCTGTGCGAGCTTCCGTTCGGCCCGCTTCGGCTCGCTGCCCGCGGCCGCGACCGAGGTGGCCGGCGTGCGCGACCTGTGGACCTCACGCTACGGGAGCGAAGACGCCGTGGTGCTCGTCCGAGGGGCGGCGACCGAGGCGGCGCTCAAGACGCGCGCCGCGGGACGGCGCGTCCTGCACCTCGCGACGCACGGCTTCCTGCTCGGCGAGGATTGCGGGACCGCAGGGCCCTACCGCGGCATCGGCGGCCTGTCGGCGCGACGCGATCCCGCGGCCGCCGCGGCGGCCGTGAGCCCGCTGCTGCTGTTCGGGCTGGCGCTGGCCGGCGCCAACGAGCGCGGCACCGCCGGCCCCGGGGCCGAGGACGGGATCCTCACGGCAGAGGAAGTCAGCGCGCTCGACCTGGGGGGCCTCGAGCTCGCCGTGCTGTCGGCCTGCCGCACGGGCGCCGGCCACATCGCCCAGGGGGAGGGTCTGTTCGGCCTGCGGCGCGCCTTTCTCGTTGCCGGAGCGCGCACCGTGGTGACGAACCTGTGGGACGTCGAGGACCGCGCCGGGCAGGCCTGGATCGAGCGCTTCTACCGCGAGCGGCTGCTCGGCGAGCGCTCGGTGCCCGAGGCGATGCGCGCGGCGAGCCGCGGCCTGCTCGAGGCTCGCCGGTCGGCCGGCCTCGGCGCGCACCCGTTCTACTGGGCCGGCTGGCTGGCCGTCGGGGACCCGCGATAGGGGAAGAAGCGAACCGAAAGGGGGATGCCATGGCACTCGAGAGGAGGCTGCTCGCCGTCCCGTCATTCTCCGCGCTGCTGGCCTTGGCCGGCACCGGATGCCCGTGCCCCGAGTGCCCGCCGCCGGAGCCGGAGCCGGCGGCCAGGCTCGTGCTCGAGGACACGCACACCGCCGCCTGGATGACCTTCGACAACAAGTTCGTGTCCAACCCGGGCACGATCCCTGTCTGCAAGACCGCCGACGTCGCGACCGAGGCGGGCAAGACGAGCGCATTCGGAAAGTGCAAGGCGTACTCGACCGCGTTCCGCGCGGGCATCCTGTTCCAGATCGGGCACGTGGTCGAAAAGAGCGGCGACACCGACCACTTCGACTACGTCGAGCTCACGTTCTCCAACCAAACCTTGGTGAAAATCGACGAGAGCGACTTCGATTGGCTGGACGTCAACGCGCTCTCCGATTGCGCGATCGACCCGCTTCACGCCTACTCCCTGTTCCAGAACAAGGTCGTCGCCGTCGACTGTGACGGCGCGACGCTGTCCGGCTACCCCGAGACCTGCCTGCGCCAGCGAGCGCTCCACGCCTCGCTCCGCCCCGACGTCGGGATCGTCACCTACTGGCCCGGCGCCGGGTATTACGCCGTGAAGTCGGATGCGGGCGGTCACGCGCACATCGCCCACAGCTTCGCCCTGAAGGATCCAGTCACCGTCGACCGCTGGCAGCACGGCTGCTTCCAAGAGCGCTACGAAGGCGTCGTCAAGCTCCGGATCGCCTACTACATGCCGTCCCAGGACCACGCGGGGTACCCCCACTCCCCGATCGACGGCGGCAACTACACGCCGCAATGAGCCTGCGCCCACATCGGCGGCGCGGGCTCGGCTCCGGGCTCCTCGCCGTCGCGGTTCTCGTCGCCGCCGCGGCGCCGGCCGCGGCGGCGAGCCGGCGGCTGGCGCTGGTCCTGGCGCCCGGGGACGCGGGCGCGGGAGCCGTCGGAGTCCGACTCGCCGGCCGCGGCTTCGTGCTCGGGCCCGCGCTGTGGAGCGATGCGCGGCTCGCGGTGTACGTCACGGACGCGACACCGAGCCCGACGACCGCCGACGTGTACGCCGCGATCGAGGACGCCCGGCGGGTAGCCGGGGTGATCGCCGCCGGCGAGCTGCTCGCCGAGGATCCCGGGCGCGTGCATTTCTACTCGGGGCGGGCGCTCGCGCGCTTCCGCGACACGGCCGACGAGGCGGCGGCGCGGAGCTGGGGCCGGCCCCTCGGTCTGACGCTCGTCGAGCGCGTCGCGGGCGCCGAGCGCACTTTTCTGTTCGAGGCGCCGCTCGACCCGGCACGGCTGCTCGCGCTCGCGGACGGACTCCGCGCGAGCGGGGAGCGTGTGGAGCTGCACCCGATCATCCACGATCTGCGGCGGCACCCCGACCCGCCCCCGTCCCGCGGGGTCTACCAGCGCATCCCGCCGGGGCGCAACCTGCTGGCGGCGCTGCTGGACAAGGGCGTGCCCTGGCAGGCCTACGAAACCGCCCTGCTGCAGAACGGCGGCGTCGTCATCGCGGGTGCCGGCACGCCGAGGCAAGTCGCGCGCTTCCCCGACGAAGCGCGCATGATGCAGGCCCAGGCAGCGCTGCGGGATCTGCCCGAGGTGCGCAAGACTGGGCCGGCGGTGTCGATCGAGCCCCTGGCGTTCCTCACCGAGCAGCTCGTCGTGCGCTTCGACACCGACGATGCACGCTTCGGGGCCGAGCCGCGGCTCCAGGCTCACTTCCTGCAGGAGCTGCGACGCCTGCCGTGGCTCGGGCGGGCGTACCTGTATCGCGCTCCGCTTCCGAGCTACGCGGTCTACGACGCGGCGCGCGAGCTGATCCTCCAGGGCGGCGCCATCGCGGCCGTGCCGAACCTGGTCACGCTCTCGGCCAGCGCGTGCGGCAACGACTCGTGCGTCGGCGGCCAGCACCAGGACTACTTGCGCGAGATCGATCTGTGCGACGTCTGGTCGCTTCCGCCGCCGCCGAACCCGCCGGATCCCCTGCCCGTCGTGCTCGCGGTGCTCGACGAGGGCGTCCAGGCCAACTCGATCACCGAGCCCGCGACGCAGCTCGCCGCGGGCACGGTCGTCGACCTGGAGTCCATGACCGTGTGCCAGCCGGACGATCCCTCGGCATGGTGGAGCGCATGTTCCGCGACGTTCCAGGACTGGACGGGCTGGAACGCCGCCCACGGCAACAAGGTCGCGCTGCTCGCCGCGGCCCGCCACGCCGATTCGGACCTGCTCGGGGTCGCGCCGCAGGCCACGCTGATCAACGCCAAACGCCCGGACGACCAGACCGACGTCGCGTTCGCCGAAGCGCTGTGGTGGCTCGCGGGAGGGGACCCCGGGTGGTGCCGCGACGGCACGAACTACAACTGTACGCCGGTCGGCGGCTCGCCCCCAACCGCGTGCGACCAGCCGCCGGCGAGCTGCGCCGAGGGGGCCCTCCCGCCGCCGCTGGACGACCCGCATCGGGCCGACGTGATCAACCTGTCCTTCACGCGCGAGGATTTTCTCGTCACCGACTGCTCCGAGGCGGAGATCTGCCAGCTCGTCTGCGCGTCTCCCGCGAGCTGTGGCGTGATCGACGGTGTACTGCAGCGAATCCGCGAGCCGCACGACGGCGACGGCGTGCGGGCCGGCGGCGCGGTCGTGGTCGCCGCGGTCGGAGTCAGCGCCGTCGAGACCCTGACGAGCGGAACCGGCGTGCCGAAGAACGCCTTGTGCTACAACATGATGAAGTCTCCCACGGTGGACACGTCGTCCTGGAGCTTCCACACCGATCTGGCCGAGTCGCCGTGGACCGTGGCCGCCGGGTCGGTGACCACGCCCGATGGGTGGCCGTTCTACCGCGATTCCTTCGGCAACGCCTGCGTGATCCAGTTCAGCCAGTTCGGCGCGACGTCGTTCCTCGACGTCGTCGCGCCGCTCGGGCCGTCGGCCGGTACCCAGATCTGCACGTCCTGCACGCCCGCCGGCAGCGGCAGCACGGCGGTCGAGTTCGGCGCGTCCTCCGCGGCGACGGCCGCCGTGAGCGGCGTCGCCGCGCTGATGCTCCGGCACAACCCGGCGCTCACGGCCGGCCAGGTGCACTGCCTGTTGCGACAGTCGGCGCGCAGGCACGACGGGCCATCGCAGAAGTGGCAGAGCGGCGCCGTCGGCGCCTGGGACGTGCCGGACTGCGAGTTCGAGAGCGGATCCAGCCCCTGTCTGGGAGCGGGCATGATCGACGCGTGCGCCGCCGTCGACGCGGCGCTCGGCTGCGCCGGGTCCGGCGCGTGCACCTGCCTGCCGCCCCTCGAACCCGAACTCCCCGCGATCGACATCGACGTCGACCTATCGAGCGGCCGGGCGCCGCTGAGCCGCGTGGCCGAGGCGCAGATTCACGCCGCGGCGCGCTGCCAGGTCGATCCCCGGTGTACGTGCCACACGCGGCATTGCGTCCGGTTCCGGGTCCGCATGGAGCGTCGGCCCAAGCGGGCGGAGTTCAAGCTCTGCGTCGGCCCGCGCTGCTGGATCCTGCCGACCCACGCGCGCGAGCCGAAGCCAGGGCAGGAGATCGTCGTGCCGTTCGATCTCGGCCTGGCGCCGCTGCTCTGGGCGCGCGCCACGCGCCAGCCGCTCGAGCTGCACGTCACCGGCCGCGCCGGCCGAGACGCGGCCGGCCAGAGCCCTGCCGGGGGACGGTAAGCGGGCATCGGCGCGCCGCCCCGCCGGCGGGACCTGCCGCGGGCGGCCGCCGGGCGGCGCGGGCCGTCAGAAGTTCCCCATCGGTCGCGACCGACCCCGATGAATGAAAGCGCGGGATTGGCCCAGTTTCGGGGTCACTTGGACGCGCTTTCCTAGAAGTCGAACGCGATGTAGAACTCCGAGGTCGTGCTGCGGTCGACCTCGATCGGCGTCAACAGGCAGTCGACGCCGAGCGTCGGGTTGCACAGCGGGTCGGTGAACGCGTACTGGGTGTAGGGCAGCGGGTTGGCCCAGATCCAGTTGAACTGCAGCCCGCCGAGGAACAGGAACTGGAAGCCCCAGCCGTAGCTGGCGCGCGCGTCCTGCAGCCGGTCCTGCTCCGAGTCCCAGAAGTCGAACGGCACGGTGCGGGCGACGAACGTGCCCGGCTCGCCGCCGGCGACGAACTCCTGGCGGATGAACCGCAGCTCGGGGTCGTACCACAGGTCGTCGTCGAACCACGCCGCGCCGGCGTCGAAGAACAGGAAACCGCGGATCTGCCCGAGCTCGAGGATCGGCAGCCGCAGCTCGTCGATCAGCGGGAAGCGCAGCTCGAGGTTGGTCCACACCAGGCGCGACCCGGCGAAGTCGCGAAAGCCGAAGCCGCGCAGCTGGTTGATGCCGCCGAAGCCGTAGGTCGTCTCGCGATCGCCGACGTTGTAGATCGTCGCCGCGCGGAACGCGATCAGCGAGCGGCGCGTGAGCTGCTTGTAGGCGCGGAAATCGAGCCGGTGCTCCAGCGCGTCGGCGTCGAAGTCTCCGGCCAGGTGCGTGGCGTACAGCGTGCCGAGGTTGAAGCGCTTCCCCTGGAACGGGCCGAACCGCTGGTAGCGCGTGGTGTCGCCGACGAGGCTCAAGCCGATCGTGGCGAAGGTGTCGCCGAAGTCGTCGAACGAGACCAGGCCGGTCTGGGGGTCCCGCACGGCGAAGGCCTGCTCGTTGTCGAGCAGGCCGACCGCGGTCTGGACCCGGTAGTAGCGGCTGATCGGGTACTGGATGAAGCCGTTGACCCCGGTCGTGCGCGATTCCTGGTCGCGCTCGACCCCGACCCCCGTGTTGCGCAGGAAGAAGTCGCGAACGTCGAAGGCCGACGCGCCCCAGACGAAACGGCGCTTGAAGTTCAGGTACTGCGCCCGGTACGCGGCGAAATCGGAGACGGTCGCCGCCGAGATCTGCACCCGGTGGTTGCCCAACAGGTCGGAGAACAGCACCGCGGCGTCGGACAGGAAGGTGCCGTCGTCGGTCACGCCGACCTCGATCAGCGGCGCCTCGACGTCCCACTTCAGCTTGTAGGGGCGCTTCTGCTCGTCGTCCACGCGCAGCGTCAGCGGCGGCTCGAACGGCACGGCCTCGAGCGGCTCGGCGCCACCGGCCGCGACCTCGACCGTCGCCTGCGGCTCGGCCAGCGGCATGCGATACAGCCGGAACGTCCCGCCGAAGAACGCGGCGAACACCAGTTGCGGCTCGCCGCCGCGCTCCGCCATCTCGACCGGGGCGAAGCAGCCGCCCACGACGTCGGTGTACTGCCGGGTGTCGCCCGTCGCCAGGTCGAGCGAGTGGATGTTGTAGACGCCGTACTGGCCGCGGTCCGACGCGAAGTAGATCCGCCCGCCGTCGCGCGAGTACGCAGGCTGGACGTCGCTCCACGCGCCGACCGTGAGCTGCGTCTTCTTCGACGGATCGGCCAGATCGACCGCGAAGATCTTCCAGTGGCTGCCGATCCGGCGGTTGTAGAGCAGCTGCCGGCCGTCCGGCGCGTACCACGGGTTGGCGTCGAAGAACCCGTCCTGCGTCAGGTTGCGCACCGCGCCGGTCGAGAGCTCGACCTCGAACAGGTCGACGACGCCGTCGCGGTTGCCCTCGAACGCGACGCGCGTACCGTCGGGCGAGAACGCCGGGCTGGCGCACTGCACGATGTCGTCGAGCACGATGTCGTGCACCAGCCTGCCGTTGACGGCGTTGTAGATCAGCAGCGGCCAGTGCCGCCCGCGCCGGGCGAAGACCGCGACCTCGTCGGCGACCGGGGACCACGACAGGTCGCGCTTGCCCTCGAACGCCTCGGCCACGAGGAACCGATAGCGGTTGGTCCAGCCGCGGGTCAGGTTCTCGACCCGCTCGCCCTCGGCCGAGAGCACGACCAGGTCCAGCTCCTGCCGCGGCGTGGCCAGCGCCGCCACCAGCTCGCCCGAGGGCGAGATCGTGGGGGAGAAGGTGAAGGCGGCGGGCTTCTTGATGCCGATCTCCGTGCCGTAGTCGTCGGGCGACTGCTTCTCCAAGAGCACCGGGAAGTACTTCTGCCGCAGGTAGCGGTTGAAGCGGCGGTCGAAGGTGTCGAGGTCGTAGCCGAACGACTCCTTGATCGCCTTCTCGATGTTGTTCGTGAGCAGCACCTTGCGGTACTCGAACAGGAAGTTGCGCACGCCCTCCTTGCCATGCTCCTGCTCGATGTAGTCGAAGATCGCGTGGCCGTAGCGGTAGGTCAGGAAGGTCACGACGTCGAGCGTCTCGATCGGCGGCAGGATGTTGTTGACCACGGCGTCGCGGATCGCCATGCGGTCGATGTTCGACTCGTCCTGGGCGAAGTACGAGGCCATGCCCTCGATCAGCCAGGTCGGGATGTTCGAGCGCAGCGCGCGCCCGATGTAGCCCTCGAAGAACATCGAGTACTGGAAGATGTGGACCAGCTCGTGGGTGATCAGCTCGTACAGCTCGTCCGGCGGCAGGTCGATCGGCAGCACCATCCGGTTCTGGATCGGCTCGGCGAAGGCCGCGACCCCCTCCGGCAGCTCGGACAGCGTGATGTTCGTCTGCTGGAACTCGCCGTGGGTCTTGTAGACCACGAGCGGGACGCGGAAGCGCAACTCGTGGTCCAGCTCCCGGCTGAGGTGCAGGTAGGCGCTCTCGGCGTGGGAGACGATCTCTTCGAGGAACGGCTCCGTCGCCGGATAGTAGTGGACGTTGAAGTGCGGCGAGGCATAGACGTGCCAGTCGAAGCTCTCGTAGGTGATCTTGTTCTGGCCGAACTGGGCCAGGGCGGACGTCTGGCCGAGCAGCAGGGCGGCGGCGAGCAGCCGGAACGGGGAGATCGTCATCTCGGTGCGCCTCCGCGCCCACGATCCCTGCGGGACCGGGCCGCCTCGTCGGTCAGTTCCTGAAGACGATCCGCGGCTCCTCGCGGATGCGCGGCTCGACGATCGCCAGCAGGTCGGGCGCCAGCGCCTCGTTCAGCTGGAAGAAGGCCGTGAGCGGGTCGTTCTGCGCGCCGCGGTAGGTCGCCGCGCGCTGCAGCCGGTCGCGAAAGCGCAGCGCGCCGGACGCGCCGTCGAGGACGATCAGCTCCAGCTCGTAGCTGAACTGCTCCTGCTCCACGAACTCGGTCCCGCGCAGCTTTTGCCCCGTGGCTTCGCTGATGCGATCGACCTCCTGGAACCCGGAGACGTCGCGGCGGGCGTAGCCCACGGCGCCGGACAGGATCAGATCGGCCCCGTGCTCGCGCCCGAGATGCTTCCAGAACTCGCCGTTGGCGACCAGGTCCTCCAGCCGCTGCTCGGGCACCGCCGGCGGCGGGACGACGGACAGCACCTCGAGGCGCGTGTTCTTGAGCTTGCCGCGCAGGAACCGCGTCAGCTCGCGATTGATGTCGAGCAGCGCGCTCTCCGGGGTCAGGAAGCTCGCGACCAGCAGCGTGCGGGACTCCCCCGGGTCGAGCCGCGGCGGCAGCGGCAGGCCGACCGTGACCTTGAGCGGCCGGCCCGTGCCCGCCGCCTTCGAGTCGCGCGCGGGTGCGGCCGGCTCCCGGGGCGCGGCATCCTCCGCGCCGCCCGCCAGCCGGCAGAACCGCTCGAACGCGAGCCGGTTGGCCTCGATCCGCACGTCGTCGGGGGCCAGCGACGAGGCGCGTGCGTAGTGGTCGCGCGCCGCGTCGCGCCGGCCGAGGGCCTCGGCGGCGACCGCGAGGTTGCTCAGCAGCCGGGGGTTGTCGGGATCGCTGCGCAGCAGCAGGTCCCAGCGGAAGTGCGCCTCGCGCCAGTTGCCGATCCGGGCCATCTCGGCCGCGAAGCGCAGCGCGGCCTTCGACTTGCCGCGCCCGGACGACGCCGGAGCGACGGACGCGGCCAGCACGGCGGCGATCACGAGCGAAGCGCGCGCCAGGGGGGATGGCGGATGGAACACGGGATCGTCCGGCTCCTCGCGGGGTCGGCGGACCCGTCGCGAGCGCCCATCATACAATGAACCGCGATGGGGGTCCGCTCGATCCGCGCCGCTCGCCGTCCCCTCGACGCCGTCGTCGACGCGGTTCCGTCGAAGAGCGTGACCCACCGTGCGCTGGTGGCAGCCGCACTGGCGTCGGGCCCGACCGAGCTGCACGGCGCGCTCGACGCGGACGATACGCGGGCCTCGCTCGAGGGTCTGGCGGCGCTGGGTGTGGGCGTCGCGCGCCAAGCCGATCGCTGGATCGTGCACGGCTGCGGCGGGCGTGTCCGCGGGGGCGGGAGCGTGGCGCTGGGGGAGTCCGGGACGTCGCTGCGCTTCCTCCTGGCGCTGGCCGCCCTCGGAGCGGCGCCGTCGCGGCTCGACGGCGCGGGCCGGCTCCGCCAGCGGCCGCTGCGGGAACTCGCCGACGCGCTGGTCGGGCTGGGCGGGGAGGTGCGTCTCGACCCGTCGTCCGGCGGGCTGCCGGCGCTGGCCGGAGGTCGGCCGCCGCGCGGAGGGCTCGTGCGTCTGGACGGCAGTCGCAGCAGCCAGTTCGCCAGCGCGTTGCTGTTGATCGGGGCGCGATTGCCGTCGGGGCTCGATCTGTCGCTGGCGCCACCGGTCGTCTCCCTGCCCTACGTGCAGCTCACCGCGGACGTGCTGGGAGACTTCGGCGTACGCATCGAGCCGCAGGCCGAGCTGCGCTGGCGCGTTCCGGCGCAGGACTTCCCCGGACGGTCCTACTCGGTGGAGGGTGACCATTCGTCGGCGTCGTATTTTCTCGCCGCGGCCTGCCTCGCGGGCGGGCGCGTGCGGGTTCGCGGAATCGACCCGCAGAGTCGGCAACCCGACGCGCGGATCGGCGACGTGCTCGAGCAGCTCGGCTGCGAAATCCGCCGGGGGGCCGACTGGATCGAAGTGCGCGGCAGCGGGCGCGTTCCGCCGTTCGATCTCGACTCGGGCGATGCGCCCGACCTCGTGCCGACGCTGGCGGCGCTCGGGCTGTTCGCGGACGGCCCGTGCGCGATCCGTCGCGTGGCCCACCTGCGCCACAAGGAGTCCGATCGGTTGGAGCGGCTGGCGGCGAATCTCCGCCAGCTGGGACGGCCGGCGACGGCCGAGTCGGACCGCCTGGTCATCGGGCCGGCGCCGCCGCGGCTCGTCCCGGCCCGCGTGGTGACCGAGTCCGATCACCGCATCGCCATGGCCTTCGCGATCGCCGGGCTGCGGCTCGACGGCGTGAGCGTGGACGACCCCGCCTGCGTCTCCAAGTCGAACCCGCGCTTCTGGAGCCAGTTCGAGACGCTGGAGGCGCCGCGCTGAAGCGGGAGCCGCGGCGTCAGAACTGGAAGCCGACCGTCCCGTGCCAGCTGTCGATCCGCAGATCCTGCGTCGAGAACAACGCCGAGACCGTCTCCTCCGGCGTGTCGAGGATCTGCTGCGGCGTCTGCGGGAGGGCGATCGAGGCCGGCAGCAGGACGGTGTCGAGGTAGCCGAAGGTGCCGTAGCCCAGCTCGAACTCGAGGCCGCTCCGCAGGCGGATCCGCGTGCCGAGTTCGGCTCCCGTCTGCCACGCGCTCTTGTCCCGCTGCTCGTGGATGCGCAGCGGCGCGAGGCGGTCCACGTCGGGGTCGGCCACGATCGAGAAGAACGTGCCGGTGTCGGTCTCGAGCTGGTTGAACGTCAGCGCTGCCTCTCCGCGGAAGAAGAAGGCGAGGCGCTTGTCGAAGAAGTTGAAGTCGACTTCCCACGACGCCCACGGACCCCAGCCGGTCGTGTTCTGGGCGAAGTTCAGCAGGGGCAGGAACGCGTGGTCGGTATAGGCCGCGCCGGCGAGCCCCTCCGGGCCGAGCCAGGCGGCGGCGAGCGCCTGGCCTTCGTAGGCGAAGTAGCGGAGTCCGCCCCACCAACGTGAGCCGTAGCGGCGGCCGCCGAACTCGCGACCGTACATCGCATCCCACGTCACCACCTGGTTCTGGAGGTCGTCCGGCACGCCGAGGACCAGCGGCAGGCCTGTGGGGTCGACGCCGCGATCGGACGCGAGGTAGCGGATCTCCCCCGGATCGGCCTGGTTGTTGGTGTTCAGGTCATCGTCCGGGGTGACCCAAGTCGCCGGGGTGCGGACCGCCCGCAGCTCGCCGTCCTTGATCGAGACCCCCCACCAGTTGTAGAGGCAAGCCCCGCCCAGCGGCGAGACGAGGTAGCCCGGCGAGCGGTTCAGGTCCTGCTCCGAGATCAGCCCCTGTGCCACGTCCTCCACCAGGGCCGCGAGGTCACAGGTCGGGTTGAGCTGTGCATCCGGCAGCTCCTGCGACCCGCCCAGGGCGCGAAACTCGTAGGCCGTCTCCTCGTATCCGCGAAACAGCAGCCGGAAATCGCCCTTGCCTTCCGGCAGCCGCCAGCCGAGCGCGAACACCGCCTGCCGCTGTTCTTCGATCGTGAACGCGTTGGACGAATGGTGGGTCGCGTCGGTCAGCAGCGACGTGTCCAGGGCGTCGGTCGAGCCGAGCCCGCCGCCGACCGCCACGTACACCCCGATCACGAACGGCTCTCGCTCCGCCGGGGGCGCCGACGGCGTTCCCCCCCCGGCCGGCTCGTCGGCGTCCTGTAGGGCCGCCACGGCCGGACCCCAACCGCCCAGCAACAGCACCGCCCACCCCATGACGAGCGCAGCGCGCAATCTCATCGGCATTCGCTCTCCGGTCGGGCGCCCGGCCCGCGGCTTGCGGATCTCCAGCGGGAGACGAACCTTATAGGGGAACGGCGGGGTCGAGTCAAGCCGGCGGGGCGGGGTAACGCCCTCCCGACCGAACGGGTGCTGCGATGATGCAATCCGGAAGCGCGCGGGGGCGCGGAGCCGGCGGCTGGCGCGCTGCGCTGCTGGCGCTCGGGGCCCTGGCTCCGTGCGAGGGCTCGGCGGCCCGAGGGGTCGATCGCTCGCCGCCGGTCGCCTCCGGCCAGGTCGCGGTCGAGGAGGTCCGGCTGGTCCAGATCCAGGCCGTGGTCACGAACCGCAAGGGCCAGCCGGTGGAAGGGCTGACCGCGGCGGACTTCCTGCTGTTCGAGGACGGCGTGCCACAGGAGGTCCATCTGTTCGCCCCCGACGGAGCGACCCCGGTTTCGGTCGTCTTCCTGCTCGACGTCTCGGCGAGCATGGGGTTGCGCGACCAGCTCGACGAGGCCAAGCGGGCGATCCGCTCGCTGGTCGCCGCCTCCGGGCCCCGGACCCGTTTCGGGCTGATCTGCTTCGCCGACGATCGCGTCGCGTGGATCACGCCCGCGACCGCCGACCGCGAGCTGTTCGCGCGCCGACTCGAGGAGCAGCAGCCGGGGGGACGGACCGCGTTGTTCGACGCTCTGGCTGCCGGCGCGAGGCTGGTGGAGCCGGAATCCCGCGGGCAGCGCACGGCCCTCGTCCTGTTCACCGACGGGCTGGACAACGCGAGCGCCCTGCCGGTCCTGACGGCCGTCGCCCTCGCGCGCCGGGTCAACGTCCCGATCTACACGCTGCCCTTCGTGCCGCTCGATCCCGCACTCGCTCCACGGCGGATCCGCGACAGCCTGGCGACACTCGAGAGATTCTCGCGCGAGACCGGCGGAAGCCTGTATCCGATCCACGATCCGGTCGACGTCGAGGGTGCGGTCGCGGCGATCCTGCGCGAGCTGCGACACCAGTACGTCGTCGGCTACTACCCGTCCGATACGCGCGACGACGGCCGGTTTCGCCGCATCGAGCTGCGTCCGCGCGCCGAGAACCTGCGGGTCCGCACGCGGGCCGGCTACGATCCGACGCGCTGAGCGAGATGGCGTTTCCGGGCGAGATCGTCTACACTGACGGCCCCAGCGGAAGGCGACCGCCTTCCCCATCCCGCTCCGGGACGGGTCCGGGAATCAAGGAACGGAACCCTAACGAAGAAAGGAGGACAGGTCCATGGTCCATCGACGAAGGGCAGCCGTCACGGCCGGCGCGGCCATCGCTCTGATGATCGGCACCGGCTGCGCCAGCAGGAGTGCGTTCCGGACGAACGTGGCCGACACCGATCGGCGCGTGGCCGCGGTGGAGGACGCGATCGAGACCACGGGGCGGCAGGTCGACGACCTCGGCCGGCAGACCGACACGAAGATCGCGGCGGTCGACCAGAAAGCGGCGCAGGCCAGGGCCGCGAGCGAGGAGGCGGCGGCGAAGGCCGACCGCGCGGCCAAGGGCAAGCTGCTGTGGGACGTCACGCTCAAAGACGACGGCGTGCGATTCGATTTCGGCCAGACGAGCCTGTCGTCGCCGGCGGTGGCCAAGCTCGACGAGCTGATCGGCAAGGTCAAGTCCTACGGCAAGGCGCTGTACATCGAGATCGAGGGCCACACCGACAACGTCGGCAACGACCGGTACAACGAGACGCTCGGGCTCGAGCGCGCCGCGATCGTGCGGAACTACCTCAACCAGAAAGGCATCCCGCTGCACGCGATCAACACGATCTCGTACGGCGAGAGCAAGCCGATCGCGGACAACCAGTCCCGGGACGGCCGCGCGCTCAATCGCCGCGTCGTGACCCGCGTCCTCGAGTAGCCTCGAGCACGAGCTTCCGCCGACGGGCCTGCCGCGGGGCGGGCCCGTTTCGTTTGTGCGCCGCCGGGGCGGGGCCTCATCGGGCCGCTCCCCGAGCGCCATCCACGCCGGCCAGGCTCCGTCCCCCTCAGGCGACAGCGGCGGACCCCGCCCTGGCCCCTGCAGCGCTCCGCGGCGTGGCCTGCAGTTTGCACGTACCGCGCACGCGTCGACGACGGACGCGATGGGAGGCTCGAGCGTGCGAGTCGCAGCGATCCCGCCGGTTCTGGTCCTGGGATGGTTCACGCTCGTCCCGGCGGTCGGGGCGCACGGCGCTCCCGCGGCGCCGCGGTCGGAGGCGATCCAGATCCGCTTCGGCTGGTTCTGGCCTGCGGGCGGAGGCGAGCTGTGGGACACGAACGAGCAGGTGTTCACCCTCGAGGCCTCCGATCTCGACGGCTTCACGCTCGGCCTGGGCTACCTGCACTCGATCGGCAACGTGGCCGAGATCGGGGCCGGCGTCGAGTTCTACGAGGAGACGGCGCTCTCCCGCTACGCGGACTTCGTCGACGAGAGCGGGTTCGGGATCTACCACGACACCGAGCTGTCGCTCGTTCCGGTGACGCTCGACGTGCGGTTCCTGCCCGGGGGGCGTCACCGGATCCGCCCGGGCGGCCGGCACGTGCTCAAGCCCGTGTTCTACGTCGGCGGCGGGATCGGCGCGACGTTCTGGGAGTACGCGGAGGCCGGCGACTTCCTCGACTTCGGCGCGGAACCGCCCGTGGTCTTCCCCGGACGCTTCGAGGACGACGGCGTGGCGTTCGAGGTCCACGGCGTCGCCGGCGTCGAGCTGCCGCTCAATCCCGCCGTCGGCTTCTTGATCGAGGCGCGCTACTCGGCGGCCGACGACGAGTTGGAGGACGACTTCGCCGGCCTCGGCGACATCGAGCTGGGCGGCGCGTCGATCTCCGGCGGCTTCTCGTTCCGCTTCTAGTCGACGTTCGTGACGCTGGGGAGCGGCAGGTCCGGAGCCAGGGGAGCGGTCTCCCGGCCGGGACCGCTCAGCTCGCCGAACGCCTCCTGCAGCCGCGCCAGCCGCCGGCCGGCCTCGTCGAGCTGGCGCTGGGCGTGGCCCAGGTGCTTGGCCGCCGTGTCGAACGATTCGGCGAAGCGGTCGAGGCGCGTCCGCAGCAGGCCGAGGCGCTCCAGGATCTCTCGGGCCTTGCCCTCGATCGACAGTCCCCGCAGCCCGAGAACGATCACCTGCAGGTAGGCGTAGAACGACTGCGGCGAGACCGGAACGACGTGGCGGGACAGGGCGTGATGGAACAGGTCGAGGCCGTCGTCGCTGGCCTGATGCAGGATCTCCTGGTAGAGGCCCTCGGCCGGGAGGTACATCAGGGCGAACTCGTAGGTGCCCTCGCCCGGCCGGATGTAGCGCCGGGCGATCGCCTCGACGTGGCGCCGAACGTCGGCCCGGAAGGCGCGCCGTCCCTCGCGCTCGGCGGCCTCGTCCGCGCCGGCGATCGCGCTGCGCAGCCGTTCGAAGTTCTCCATCGGGAACTTGGCGTCGACCGGCACCAGGCGCTCGCCGACGCGCAGCACGGCGTCGACCCGTTCGCCGCCGGGGAACTCGTACTGCAGGGCGAAGCTCGCCTGCGGCAGGACCTGGGCCAAAAGCTCGCTCAGCAGGTACTCGCCGACGACGCCGCGCGGCTTGGGCGAGCGCAACAGCTCCTGCAGGCCGCGCAGATCACGCGCCGCGTCCCCGACCGATCGCACCTGCTGGTCGACCGCGCCGAGGCTGCGACGAACGTCCCCGACCACGCGCTGGGTCTCCTCCAGGCGGCGGTCGAGCTCCAGCCGGTTGCCGTCCAGACTCGAGCGGACCTGCTCGCGCAGCGCCTCGAGCTGCGCCTGGAGCGCGAGCAGCGCCGCGGAAGTCTCCTGCTGCCGCTCGGCCGCGCGCAGCGCCCGCAGCACGGCGAACGCCAGCCCGGAGGCGGTTCCACCGAGGAGCAGCAGGAGGGCGAGTACGGCTCCTTCCAAGGCGAGGAGGAGCTTAGCCGATGGGCCGGCGTTCCTCCAGCTCCTCGAGCGACACGCCGAGGAGCACGGCGACCTTGCGCAACAGCGACTCGCCGCAGTGCATGCCCTTGACCACGAGGTCGTCCGCGCCGATCGACTCCAGCTCTTCCCAGCGGCGGCCGTACAGCTCGGAGTCCTGGGCCGTGAAGAGGACGATCGGACAGGGCTTCGGGTTCAACGTCCGCAGCAGGTCGTGGCCCGCGTCGCCGTCGTCGAGGGTCAGGTCGAGCACGATCAGGTCGACGCCGCCGCGGCCGATCGCCAGGCGCGCTTCGTGAGCGCTGACCGCGGTCTCGACGTCGAACGCCGCCGACAGGGCATCCGCCGCGATCTCGCGGAAGTACTTCTGGTCGTCGACGACCAGCACCCGCTTGCGGCGCCGGGGCGGTCCGGCCTCCGGGCGCGAGCGCTTCGAAAACGGCGAGAAGTGCAGATTGCAGCGCGGGCAGACGATCTCCTCCGGCAGCGGCAGGGTCGTGGTGGCCGCCGGCCCGGCGGCGGGCGCCGCCGGCCTGCGCTGCGCGGCCGCAGCCCCGCGCGCTGCGGCACTCCGCGGCGCGTCCCGAATCGCTCCGGCCCCGCGCGTCGCGGCCGCGGGCGGCGGCTGCGGGCGCGGCGCCGTGCCCGCGAGGTCGATCCGCGTCAGGCAGACGGGGCAGAGCATCTCGCCCCGCGGCGGCGTCTGGTCGACGTGCCAGGCGCGGTTGCAGCTGGGGCAGCGGATCTCGGTGCTCATCGGGTCCCCTCGTCGGCAGGGAGATGCTCCCGCGGATCGACCGCGACGTCGTCGAGGCGAACCTCGAAGTGGCAATGGTCGGTCGAAGCGTTGCCCGAGCGGCCGATGCGCGCGATGCGCTGCCCGCGCCGGACGCGGTCCCCCTCGCGCACGAGCAGCTCGGACCCGTGCGCGTAGAGGGTCGTGAGCCCGGCGCCGTGCTCGACGATCACGGTCTTGCCGTAGCCCCGCAGCGTCGAGCCGGCATAGACCACCAGGCCATCGTGCGCGGCGAGGACTTCCTGCCCGCTGTCGCCGCCGATGTCGAGGCCGCGGTGCGGGCGGCCGTTGCGGGCCGCGCCGTAAGGGGAGAGAACGCGGCCGCCGGCGACGGGCCAGGCGAGATTCCCCGGCGGCGCCTCGCGCCGAGGCACGATGGTCGGCGGGGCTCCCGGAAGCGGAAGGGGATACGGCGGCACCTCGCGCAACGCCGTCGCGCCCGGCACCAGCAGCTTCTGGCCGATCGCGAGCTGCGTGGGGTCGACGATCCCGTTGGTCTGGGACAGAGCGTCGAGCGGGACGCCGTAGACCTTCGCGATGCGCCACAGCGACTGACCGGCCTCGACCTCGTGTAGCACGCGCGGCTGCGGCGTGGGAGCGGCGGAGACCGGACCCGCCCGGGGCGTCACGGTGGCGGGGGCGCGGCCGGATGCGCACCCGGCGACCGCGACCGAGCACAGAAGCAGGCACGCGGCGTGGTGGGACGCCGGAGTCACGAACGAGACAATAGGCTCCGCCCGTTCCCGAGGCCAGCAGGGCGCGGCGAGCGGCCGGATCTCCGATCCCCGCAGCCGGCTCCCGACTCCTTCCCGGCCGGGCGGCCGCACCCGGGGCCGGAGATCGCCCGCCCCTCGGCGTTCGAGCGCACGAGCGCCGCCAGGGCGTAGACGGCGAAGAACCCCGCCATCAGCATCTCGTTCGTCTCCTTGAAGTGGATGTCCCAGGGAAAGGTGTGCTTGAGGTGCAGCCAGGTGCGCAGCCGCTCGAGCAGGCGGGTCAGCAGGACGAGCCCGGCGAGCGGCACGGTCGCGTCGCCCGGCAGCCACAGGGAGGCGGGAGCGGACCTCCGGCGCGCTCGGCGCCAGAGCGGGAGCGCCAATCCTCCACCCACGATGCCGGCGGTCAAGAGCAGCTTCGGCAGGCGCTGGGTCGAGTACTTGCCGAGGTTGTGCAGGTTCGTCTCGCCCTGCCGGTTGCGCTCGGCGAACCACTGCGGGCTCGACCAGCCGAACCAGTGCTGGCCCCAGCTCGACTCCTCGCCCGCGAACAGCGCGCAGCCGAGCGCGCACAGCAGGAACCACGGGCCGAGCCAGCGCTGCGGCAGACGCCGCCGCCGCCGGACGATCGCCAGGCACAGCGCCGCGGCGAGCAGAGCGAAGGCGACCGTGAGGTTCTCGACCAGCCCCTGCTCGCTGTCGACGACCCGCCGGTAGCGCTCGAAGTCCCGCAGCACGAACCGCAGGGCGAGGATCAGGCCGAGCAGCGCGAGCCACGCGTCGAGGGTCGCCCAGCGCGGCAGCACGGGCTTCGCGGCGCTCAACCGGCTCCTCCCGCCGTCGGATTATAGGGGAGCCGGCGTTTGCTAAGCTCTCCGCGCATGTCGCTCTCCGTGCTCGCGGTCGCTTCGGGCCGCCTCGATCGTCCGACCACCGAGCATCTGGTCGGGCTGGCACGCGCAGGCGTCACGGTCACCGTCGTCGGCGTCCCGGGGGATTCGTGGAGCGGCCATCTCGCCGCCGCGGGCGCCGCCTTCCTCCCGCTGAGGATTCGTACCCGGCTCGATCCGCGGGCGATCCTCGGGCTGCGCCGCGCCCTCGCGCGCAACGAGCCCGACGTCGTCCACGCCTACAATGCCCGGGCGCTCGGCTGCGTGCTGCTCGCGGCCCGCGGCCGCGCCGTCCGGATCGTGGGCTTTCGCGGCTACGCCGGGAACGTCGACGCGCTCGGCCCGTCGTCGTGGCTCGGCTACCTGCACCCGCGCGTCGACCGCATCGTTTGCGTGTCGCGCGCGGTGGAGCGGTTCTTCCTCGAGCTGCGCGTCTTCGGCCGCCCGGTCGCGCGCGAGAAGATCGTGACGATCTACAAGGGGCACGAGCTCGACTGGTACGACGGGCCCGCCGCCGACCTGACGCAGTTCGGCATCCCGCGGCAGGCCTTCACCGTCTGCTACTGCGGGCGCGATCGACCGCGGAAGGGAATCCACCTCCTGGTCGAGGCCGCAAGCCTGCTCGATCCGAGCTGGCCGCTGCATTACTTGCTCGTCGGCCGGATGGACTCCGATCGCTTGCTGCGACAGATCGCCGGCAGCCTGGCCCGCGACCGGATCCATTTCGCGGGATACCGGGCGGATGCCTGGCGGATCGTGGGCGCCTGCGACGTGCTCGCGCTACCGTCGATCCAGCGTGAAGGGCTGTCGCGCGCGGTGTTCGAGGCGATGGCCCAGGCGGTTCCGGCGATCGTCAGCGACGCCGGCGGGTTGCCCGAGCAAGTGGAGCACGGCGTGTCCGGGCTGGTCGTTCCGCAGTCCGATCCACGGGCGCTGGCGCAAGCCATCGGCCGGCTGTACCGCGACCGGGAACGGTGCGCGGAGATGGGCCGCCGGGCCCGCCGCCGCGTCGCGGAGCGCTTCAGCTGCCGGCAAACCGTGCAGGAGACGATCACGCTCTACGAGCAGCTGACCGGTCGGCACGCGCGAGCCGGATGAACGGCGCGTCGCGCTGGCGCTGGGCAGTCGGCCGGCACGGACGTATCCTGAAGAGTCCCCCGGAGTCGCGTGAGACACCTGCCGCTCATTCCGCTCGCTTTGCTGCTGGTGGGCTCCGCCTCGCTCGCCGTCGTCGAGCTGGTGCTGGACGACGGTCGCGTCGTGCGGGGGGAGAGCGTGCGGCGCGAGGACGACGCCTACCATCTGACGCTGGAGGACGGCAGCGTGCTCGTGCTGCCGACTCCGCTGGTGCGGGCCGTGCGCGTCTCGGAGGAGGCGGAGCCGCGACCGCCGGCCCCCTCGGCGCTGCGCGACGCACAGCCGGAGACCCTCGTCGGCGGAGCGATCGCGCCGCCGCGCACGTCGCAGCAGCTCGCGGCGTTCCCCGGCACCGCCCGGTTCCAGCGCGGCGTGGTCGACCCGACGTGGACCCCCGAGACCGACTGGGTGATGGATCCCGCGAAGAACAACAACTTCGCCCCGTCCGCCTGGGCCGGCGCGGTGATCGACCCCGAGTGGAAGCCGAAGTCCGCGTTCGACGCGCGCCGCGACGTCCTCGCCGGCGGCCGCGCGCCCTTCGCTCCGAGCATCGTCGACAGCGGCTGGGTGCCGCAGGACGGCTTCGGGAAGGACGAGTCGTTCTGGGATTGAGTGGCTTGCGGCAAACCGGAACCGAGGCCGCACTCGAGCGACCCGTCGCGGAGGGCGTGGGCGGCGTGACCGCCGCGGGGCGTGATCGCGGCCGCGGGTCGAGCGCGCTATAATCGGCCCCTCGCAGGAGGGACCGATGCCAGCCGTGATCGACCGCCTCGGTGCCGCCGCCGCGGACCTGCTCGAGCACCGCTGTCAGACGATCGACCGCTCGCTGCTCGCCCTTCCCGGCCCGGACTTCGTCGAGCGCGTGCTGGCGGCGTCGGCCCGACCGATCCCGGTGCTGCGCAACCTGCAGGCGATCTTCGACCACGGGCGCCTGCGCGGGACCGGCTACCTGTCGATCCTGCCCGTCGACCAGGGCGTCGAGCACAGCGCGGGAGCGTCGTTCGCACCGAACCCGATCTACTTCGATCCGGCGCGGATCGTCGAGCTGGCGATCGAGGGCGGCTGCAACGCCGTGGCCTCGACGCTCGGGGTGCTCAGCGCGTGCGCGCGGCGCTACGCCCCGCGGATCCCGTTCATCCTCAAGCTCAACCACAACGAACTCTTGACCTACCCGAACAAGCACGACCAGGTGATGTTCGGCTCGGTGCGCCAGGCGGCCGACATGGGCTGCGCCGCGGTCGGCGCGACGATCTACTTCGGGTCGGAGCCGTCCGGCCGTCAGATCCGGGAGGTCGGCCCGGCGTTCGAGCTGGCCCACGAGCTGGGCCTGGCGACCGTGCTGTGGTGCTACCTGCGGAATCCGGCGTTCGACCAGGGCGGGGTCGACTACCACGTCGCCTCCGACCTCACGAGCCAGGCCAACCACCTCGGCGTGACCCTCGAGGCCGACATCATCAAGCAGAAGCTTCCCGAGACCAACCGCGGCTTCGCCGCGATCCGCTTCGGCAAGACGCACGACCTGGTCTACAGCCGGCTGACCAGCGACCACCCGATCGACCTCTGCCGCTACCAGGTCGCCGGCTGCTACATGGGGCGGATCGGTCTGATCAACTCCGGCGGCGCCGCGGGCGCGAGCGACTTCGAGGATGCGGCGCGGACGGCCGTCATCAACAAGCGGGCCGGCGGCACGGGGCTGATCTCCGGCCGCAAGGCGTTCCAGCGACCGATGGCCGAGGGCATCGAGCTGTTGCACCTGATCCAGGACGTCTACCTCGACTCCTCGATCTCGATCGCGTGACGCGCCCGGGTGGCGCAGCGGCGGCCGAACCGTACCGACGCAAGAGGATGCGCGGAGCCAGCGCAGCGTTCGTCCGGTTCGTGATCGCTCCGCGCCAGGGCGGGGCCTGCGGCCGCGGCGGGAAGCCGAGGCTTTGCCGTGAGTGACAGCCAAGACAAGGCGAAGGAGCGCGCCGGACGCAGTGCGGCCGAGTACGTCGTGGCCGGCATGCGCGTCGGCCTGGGCACGGGCTCGACCCTGCGCCACACGATCGTCGCGCTGGGCGAGCGCCGGCCGGACGTGATCTGCGTAGCGACCTCCGACCGCACCGCCGAGCTGGCGCGGAACGTCGGCCTGAAGCTCGTCGCGCCCGACGAGGCCGGTTCGCTCGACCTCGCCATCGACGGTGCCGACGAGGTCGATCCCGCATTGAACCTGATCAAGGGCGGAGGCGGGGCGCACACCCGCGAGAAGGTCGTGGCCCGCATGGCCGCGCGCTTCGTCGTCGCAGTCGATTCCTCGAAGCTCGTTCCGGCGCTCGGCGCGTTCGGCGTCCCGCTCGAGGTGCTGGCGTTCGCTCCGGGCGTCGTCGCGGCTCGGGTACGGGAGCTGGGGGCGCTCGACGTCCGGCGTCGCGTCGAGCGGAGCGACGGGGACAACGTTCTGTTGCACGCCCAGTTCGGGACGATCGCCGACCCGATCGCGCTGGCGGGCGCCCTGGATGCCATCCCCGGCCTCGTCGGCCACGGCCTGTTCCCCGGCTCGTGGGTCGAGCGCGTGGTCGTCGGCGACTCCGACGGCGTGCGCGAGCTGGTCGCCCCGCGCGCCTGACACCCGTCTCCGCCGCCGAGCCGGGCCCGGCGTTCCGCTCCGCCACGCTGTGCGCCTCGCGCGGCTCCCGCTCTCGGCGATCGCGCGCCGGGCGACGATCGGCCGCGCCGCCGCAGTCCGGACGCCGCCGCCCGTGTCTCCGGCGAGCGTCGCGTCCCGGGGTCCCGGTCGCGCTGCCCGAGGCGAGCGATGCCCACCGATCCGCGTGAGTCCGGCGCCGTGAAGTCCGTGGTGCGGGTCGCCCTCAATCCGCGATCTCGAGCACCATCAGGTCCTCGCCGAAGACCACGTCGCCGGCGAAGTCGTTGCGGATCGCGTCCAGGACCGCCTCGCGGTCGAGCGGTGCGTCACCCGGGACGAAGTGGCTCAGGACCAGCCGGCCGACCCCGGCATCGCCGGCGATCCGGCCGACGTCCCGGTAGCTGGTGTGGCTGCGCACGATGTGCCGCACCAGGGGATGGTCGGGCGGCTCGTCCGTCCAGCGGGCAACCTCCTGCGGGTCGAGCAGCAACACCTCGTGCACCAGCAGGTCGGCGCCCCGTGCCAGGCGCACGAGGCTCGCCGCCGGAGCGGTGTCGCCCGAGATCACCACGCTCCGGTCTCCGACGTCGAAGCGGTAGGCGTAGGACTCGGCGATCGGCGGGTGCTCGACCCGCGCGGCGCGAACCGTCACCCTCGCGTCGCGATGCACGACGCCGTCGCCGCGAAACTGATGGACCTGGAGCCGCCGGCGAAGCGCCGCGCGTCCCTCGTCCCGGCGCCGCAGGTCCAGGTCGAAGGCGTGGGCCCGGAGCCCGGCCTTCACGCTCCGGCGCAGCGGCAGCGGGCCGTGGAGCGTGAGCGGTCCGTCGTTCCCGGCCGCCCAGGCCACGAGCGGCAGGGTGACGAGATCGGCCGCGTGGTCCGAGTGGTGGTGGGTGAGGAAGACGTGGCGCAGGTCGACGAAGCGCAGCCCGGCGAGCGCCATCTGTCGCGCCACGCCGTTGCCGCAGTCCACGACGTAGACGGCATCTCCGACCTGGAGCGCTTGCGCCGGAGCCGCGCGCGTCCGCTTTGGCGTGGGGCCGCCGGCCGTGCCGAGCAGGACGAGTCTCACGTCGGAGGCCGGGACACCGGCGCCGGCACCGGCGAGCAGGAGCGCGAGCGCGACGCGGCGCAGCCTCGCTCGCGAGTGCGCGCCGGGGACGGGTCTCGCGGCTGGGCGCTCCATCGGTGCCGGACGGCCTCCGCGATCAGCGACGCGTCGCGAGGATCTCGAGCACGGCGGGGGTGACCATCCGCACGTGCGGCGCCGCCCCGGCGGCGGCGATCGCCTTGCGCATCGTCCGCGCTCGCTCCTCGCTCAGCCGGCCGAGCTGGACGAGCCGCTGCAGCCCGACTTCGATGAACGATTCCGGCCACTTCCACACGGGACTCTGCGGCGGGACGACGTCGATGAACGGGCGCAGCTCGCGCAGCTCGAAGCCCAGCTCCGCGAGCCAAGCCGGGACGTCGAGGGCGATGTCCGGCTCACCGCCGCCGGCCCGCCACGACTCCACGACGATGCCGACGAACTGCTCCAGCTCCGCGCAGCGTGGGGCGGCGCGCCAGGTGCGGTAATCGAAGTACTCGTGCAGCACGAGCGTTGCGCCCGGTTTCAGCGCGGCGGCGATGCGCGCCAGCAGGTCGCGCGGTCGCGTGACGAAGGCGAGGACCCAGCGGCCCCAGGCGCCGTCCGCGCCGGCGACCGGAAACGCATCGTCGTCGAGATCGACCTCGTGTGCAGTGAGCTGGTCGAGCCCCCGCCGCCGGCGCTCGGCCTCGAGCGCGTCGAGGAACCGGCGGGAGCGATCGAGCGCGTGGACCCGACCCCTCGGGCCGACCAGCTCCGCAAGATCCAGCGCGGCCCAGCCCGGGCCGCAGCCGACGTCGATCAGCGTCTGCCCGGCGGCGAAACCGGCCCGCCGCCATGCGTCCAGCGCGCGCTCGCGCCAGATTCGATGCTGCAGGCCGAGCCGCTCGATCTCCGCGTCGTGCGTGCCGAGGACGTAGTCGCGGTCGGGGCCGGTCATCGTGGCGATCGTCCACCGGCGCGGAACGTGGCGCGCTGCGGCTCCGCGGTGCCGTCCGCCACGATCCCGCTCCCGGGGCAGGCGGCGAGGTGCTCGAGCAGCTTGAACACCGTCTCGACCTCGTCCGGCTGCCCGACGGCCGCGGCGATCTCCTCGGCGGTCCGGCTTCCGCTCGCCGCCCGCAGCGCCTCGCGGACGCGTGGCTGCAGTCCGAGCACCGCCGCGGCCGCGCGCTTGCCGGCCTCGACGCCCGGCTGGTGGTAGGCGTTGACGTCGATCAGCTCGGCGTACAGGCCGACGGCGCGCTCGTGGAGCGCGAGCAGGGCGCCGACGCTCTCCGGCGAGACGCGGTCGATCGCGATCGTGATCGAGTCACGCCCGTTCTCGTGGAGCGCCCGCCGCGTCCCGAGCAGGAAGCCGAGCAAGTAGTCGCCCGCGGTGATTCCCGGCTCGACCTCGACGCTCGGGCCGCGCCGCGGCTCGCGCACCTGGAGCAACGTCGCGAAGAAGTTCGGCAGCCCCTCGCGCAGCTGCTGGACGTAGGCGTGCTGGTCGGTCGATCCCTTGTTGCCGTAGACGGCGAGCCCCTGGCGGACGACGTTGCCCTCCCGATCGCGCTCCTTGCCGAGCGACTCCATCACCAGCTGCTGCAGGTAGCGGCCGAGCAGCTCCAGCCGGTCCTTGTAGGGGAGGACCACCATGTCCTTCTCGCCCCGGCCGCGCCCGATGTGGTGCCACATCAGCGCCAGCATCGCGGCGGGGTTGCGCCGGACGTCCGTCACCCGCGTCGAGCGGTCCATCGCCGCCGCGCCGCGCAGCAACCCGTCGCCGTCGATGCCCTGCAGCGCCGCCGGCAGCAGGCCGACCGCGGACAGGACCGACGTCCGGCCCCCGACCCAATCCCACAGCGGAAAGCGCGCGACCCAGCCCTCCTCGATCGCGGTCCGGTCGAGGTCGCTCCCTTCCAGCGTGACGGCGGCGAGGTGCCGGGCGGCGTCGAGCCCTGCCCGCCGGTAGGCGGCGCGCGCCTCGAGCATCGCGTTGCGCGGCTCGGGTGTGCCGCCCGACTTCGACACGACGACGGTCAGCGTCCGGCCGAGGTCCGGCGCGAGCGCCGCGAACAGCCGGTCGAAGCCGTCGGGGTCGGTGTTGTCGAGGAAGTGGAGCCGCAGCTTGTCGGCGTCGCCGCCGAGAGCCTGCGCCAGCAGCTGCGGGCCGAGGGCCGAGCCGCCGATTCCGACGTGCAGCAGGTGGGCGAACGGCCCGGCCTGGCCGCGCAGCTCGCCGGCGTGCACCCGGCGCGCGAATTCCCGCACGGACGCCTGCGCCTCGCGGATCTGCCGCGCGATCGCCGCGGACGGCGCGAGGTCCGGGTCGCGCAACCAGTAGTGGCCGACCATGCGGTTCTCATCGCGGTTGGCGATCGCGCCGCGCTCCAGGGCCGCCAGCGCCGCCAGCGCGCGCGACATCGCCGGCGCCATGCTCTCGAGGAACGCCTCGTCGAAACGCACGCGGCTGACGTCGAGCGAGAATCCGAGCGAGCGATCGGCGATGAGGTAGCGGCAGTATCGCTCCCACAGCTCGCGTCCGTCCGTCATCGGCCCCTCCGTGCACCGGCGTCGCGTGCGCCGGAATGTAACATAACGCAGCGGCCGTTCGACGGGAGCGGCACGGCGGCGGCAGGGCCGGAGCTTCGCGGAACGTCTCGTCCCCGTGCGCGGCCCGAGGTCGAGGCCGGAGCGGACGCCGGCTAGTGGAAGTCGTGGCTGCCGCCGCTCGGCGGGCGCAGGCGGAGCGGGGGAAGCCAGAAGCTCTCGGCGATGACGTGCGTGACGCCGTCCTTGACCTGGAGCTTGCCGGTGACGCCGAGGAAGCTCGCGGTCTTGATCAGCACCGCGTGCTCGTCGAACACCCGGCTCCAGACGACGAGGTTGACGAAGCCGGTCTCGTCCTCGAGCGTCATGAACACCACGCCCGACGCCGTCCCGGGCCGCTGGCGGCAGATGACCATCCCGGCGTAACGCACGCGGCAGCCGTCGCCGAGCGACGCCACGCCGCGCGCGTCGGGGAGCCGGCGTGCGGCGAGCGCCTCGCGCAGCGGCTCGAGCGGATGGCCGCGCGGGCTGTGGCCGGTGGCGTCGTAGTCCCAGGCGATCGTCTCGAGCGGGTCCAGCTCCTCGAATTCCGGCTGCACTTCGGATCGTGCGAGCGGCAGCGGCACGGGAGGCGCGCTCGCGACCCCCCGCACCCGCCACAGCGCGGCCCGCCGGTTCTCGCTCCACCTCGGTGCGGCCGGCGGAGCGGCGGCGCGGGAGGAGCCGGCGACCGGCGGTGCGGGACGATCGGCGGACGCGCCGTGTTCGACTCGTGTGGGCGAACGGGATGAGGGCGGAGCGTGACGCGGGCGGGCGGTGCCTGCCGCCGGAGCGTCGAGCAGGCCGGAGAGCGCCCCGGCCTCGGCCAGACGGGTCAGCGCCCCCTGGTCGAGGCCGGTGCGCCGGGCGAAGTCCTCGACCGAGGCGAACGCGCGCTCGCCGCGCGCCGCCTCGATCCGCTCCCCGTGTCGCGCGCCGAACCCCTTGAGATACCGCAGACCCATGCGCACCGCCGAGCGCGCCGGCCCGCGCTCCGCCGGCTCCAGCGTGCAGTCCCACCGGCTGTGCCGCACGTCGACCGGGCGGATCTCCACGCCGTGCCGCCGGGCGTCCTCGACGATCGTCGCCGGCGAATAGAACCCCATCGGCTGCGCGTTGAGCAGCGAGCAGGCGAAGACGTCGGGATGGTGGCGCTTCATCCAGGCGGTGGCGTAGGCGATCAGGGCGAAGCTCGCCGCGTGGCTCTCGGGGAAGCCGTACTCGCCGAAGCCGCGGATCTGCTCGAAGACGCGCTCGGCGAACTCGGGTGCGATGCCCTTGGCGCACATCCGCTGGACGAGCCGCTCGCGGTGGCGCTCGATGCGGCCCGAGCGGCGCCAGGCCGCCATGTCGCGCCGTAGCTGGTCCGCCTCGCCCGGCGTGTAGTCGGCGGCGATCATCGCCAGCCGGATGACCTGCTCCTGGAACAGCGGGACGCCGAGCGTCTTCTCCAGCACGGGCGCGAGACAGGGGTGGGGATAGACGACCGGCTCCTCGCCCGCGCGGCGGCGCAGGTAGGGATGGACCATGCCGCCGGTGATCGGCCCCGGCCGCACGATGCTGACCTCGATCACCAGGTCGTAATAGGTGCGCGGCTTCAGCCGCGGCAGCATCGCCATCTGCGCGCGGCTCTCGATCTGGAAGACGCCGACGGTGTCCGCCCGGCAGATCGCGTCGAACGTCGCGGTGTCGGCGGCCGGGATCGTGTCCATCGAGCACTCCTCGCCGTGGTGCTCGCGCAGCAGGTCGAAGCCGAGGTGCAACTGCCGCAGCGCGCCGAGGCCCAGCAGGTCCACCTTGAACAGCCCCAGCTCCTCCAGGCAGTCCTTGTCCCACTGGATCACGGTGCGCTCCGGCATCGCGGCGTTCTCGACGGGCACGAGGCGTGAGACCGGCTCGTGTCCCAGGAGGAAGCCGCCGGGGTGGATCGACAGGTGGCGCGGGAAGTCGAGCACCTCCTGCGCCAGGCGCAGCAGGTGAGCGTGCACCGGCCGCTCGGGGTCGAGACCGGCGTGCGCCAGCACCTCGGGCGTCAGCCCGGAGTGCGGCAGGAGCTTGGCCAGCCGGTCGAGCGCGGTCTCGGCGACGCCGAGCGTCTTGCCCACCTCGCGCAGCGCCGAGCGCGCGCGGTAGCGGATGAAGTTGGCGACCATCGCGGCGTGGCTGCGGCCGTACTTGGCGTAGACGTGCTGGATCGCCTCCTCGCGCCGGTCGTGCTCGATGTCGAGGTCGATGTCGGGCGGCTCGGCGCGCTCGCGCGACAGGAAGCGCTCGAACAGCAGCCCGAGGCGGAGCGGGTCGACCGCGGTGATGCCGAGGCAGTAGCAGACGGCCGAGTTCGCCGCCGAGCCGCGACCCTGGCACAGGATGCCCCGCTCGCGGCAGAAGCGGACGATCTCCCACATCGTGAGGAAGTAGCCGCCGTAGTCCAGCTCGTCGATCAGGGCCAGCTCGCGCTCGAGCTGGAGCAGGACCTCGGGCGGGAGGTCGCCGCCGTAGCGCCCGCGGGCCCCGTCGAGCGTCAGCCGGCGCAGCCACTGCGCCGAGGTCGTGCCGTCCGGGAGCCGCTCCGACGGGTAGCGGTAGCGCAGGTCGGCCAGCGAGAAGCTGCAGCGGGCGGCGACCTCGTGGGTGCGCGCGACCGAGGCGGAGTCGTCGTGGAACAGGGCGGCGCAGGCGTGCGGCGGCCGGAGGGCGTGCTCGGCGTTGGAACGGATCAGCCGGCCGGCATCGGCGAGCTTGACGCCGTGGCGCAGGCAGGTCAGCACGTCCTGCAGGTCGCGCCGCTCGCGCCGGTGGTAGAGCACCTCGACGCCGGCGAGCGTGGGGATGCGGTAGCGCTCGGCCCGCTGGCGCAGGCGCGCCTCGCGACGCGGCTCGTCCGCCTGGCGGTGGCGCGCGACGAGCGCGTACAGGCGGTCGCCGAACGCCGCGCGCAGCTCGTGGGCCACGAAGAACGGGTCGGCCTCTCCGGCGAGCAGGCTGCGCTCGCCGCCCCACAGCGCGAGCAGCCCCGCGGCGTGGTCGCGGACCTCGCTCCAGCTCACGCTGCTCCGGCCCTTGGGCGAGCGGCGCCGGCCGAGCGTGATCAGCCCGCAGAGGTTGGCGTAGCCCGCGCGGTCCGCGGCCAGGAGGACGAGGGTCGTGCCGTCGTCGATCGTCAGCTCGGCGCCGACGATGAGGCGCACGCCCAGCTCGCGCGCCCGGACGTGGGCCTCGACCACGCCGTAGACACCGTCGCGGTCGGTCAGCGCCAGGGCGTCGAGCCCCAGCGCGGCGCAGGTCTCGACCAGCTCCTCCGGGTGGCTCGCCCCCTCGAGGAACGAGAAGTTGCTCTTGCACCAGAGCGGGATCAAGGGGAGCCGCTCGCGCGCGAGCCGGAAACTCCGCTCGCGGGTCTGTCCGCAGGGGTGCGCCCCATCGGAGTCCTCCCGTCGATCCGGGAAAAGATACCAGACATTTGTCTGGTATACAAATTCGTCGACGGGGTGCTGGAAGCGGGTCGCGGCCGTGACGGCGTCGGACACCCCGAACGGTCCGCCCCGGCAGTGCCGCGCCTGCCGCGCCCACCCACCGCGGCTCGTGGGAGGCATCGGGCCCCCAGGAGTGTCCGCGGTGGCGGATCCCCTTCGCCGAGAGGACGCCCGCGAACTCCCACGTCGTCCGCAGGCATCCGCCTTCGTGGTCGCCCAGCCCGCACACCAGGTCGAGGTGCGCGCCGCGCCGGACCCGATCGAGATCCTCGCCGTCGAGATTCGGGACGAAGTGAAGCCCGCCACCGACTTCAGACGCCCACTTTCCGTAGGAGTCCTGCGCCCTTGGTGACTCATCGATGGCGGTCGAATCGGCGCGGGCAATCGCTCGACTGGGTCTTGCAGCGGAGAACGGACCATCGTGGACACACCGGTCAAGTCGTGAGGCCACCGAGCAGCGTGGGTTCCGACCGTTCAGGCCGCTCGTCCGCCAACGGTGAATCCGAGGCCCACCGGCGGGCGGCGCTGCTACAATGTGGAGCATCATGAGCCGTTCCCAGCGTGAAGAGCGTGCACGGGAGCGTCGCCGGCTGGCGACGTTGCGCAAGACTCGACTCCAGGCGGCCGAGGATGATCCGGGTTCCGTGCACGGGAGCGAGGCGCTCTCGCTGGTCACACGCCTGACGGTCGAGAGCTGGTCGCTCAGCGGCCGGGAGTTCCCGGACTACGAGCGCGCCGTGATTCCCTGCCGATTCGTGCCGTCCCGGGTCCCGTGATCGAGCTGCCCGACGACTTCCGCGATCTCCTCGTCGCGTTGAGCGACGCCGGCGCGGAGTTCGTGGTCATCGGTGGCCACGCCGTCGCTTTCCACGGACATCCACGAGCGACGCGGGACCTCGACGTGCTGATCCGTGCCGATCGCCTGAACGCCGAGAAAGTCTACCGCGCGCTCGCCGCCTTCGGCGCGCCGCTCGAGACGTTCGAGGTCGATGCGGTGGACTTCGTGACCTATGACGGAGTCCTGCAGATCGGTCTCCCTCCACGGCGTATCGACATCGTCAACCGGGCGACGGGAGTCACGTTCGACGAGGCGATCGCGGAAGGTGCCAGCTTCGAGCTGGAGGGGCGGAGCATCCGCATCATCGGTCGCTCCGCGCTGCTGAAGAACAAGCGAGCGATCGGTCGGGAGCAGGACCTGGCCGACGTGAAGGCGCTCGGGGGATGACCGCTCGGGCAGGAGGCTCGACCGGCGTCGCGCGCTCACTCGACGCGGCCGTGGAGGTACCACGAGCGGCGGGGGCGGTCGTAGTAGACCCACAGCAGCTCGCCCTTCTGGGTCTCGGCGAAGTGGTATTCGCGGTGGACGGCGCGCCGCCACCAGCCGCCCGCGATGACGTAAGGACCGGCCACGCGCACGACCGGTCCGTGCTCCAGGCCGCGTGGCATCCAGCCGTCGGGCTCGCGCCGCTCCTGCGCCGGTAGCGGCAGCGGCCGGTCGTAGATACGCCGCACGAGCGCTCCCGATCGCGGCCCGCGCGGCCGGGCGTCCACCAGCTCGCCCAGGCGATCCCACCAGAAGCTGCCCTCCGGCAGATGCCCCTCGCGCAGCCGCGCGCGCACGACGGAGTCGTCGCCGAACTCGGCCCGGATGCGCGCCAGCGCGCGGTTCGCCGCGTCACGATCGCGCCGCGGCTCGTGCGCGAACAGCTCCGCCTGCCGGCGCGTCGCCGGCACGGTTCCGGCCAGGAGCACCACCTCGACCACCGCGTCGGGCAGCCGCCGCACGGCCTCGAGCCGCAGGCGGATCAGCTCGAGCAGCTGCCGCGCCTCGAGCGTCGGCGCCGCGGGACGGATGGTCTCGACGTGATCCCCCAGACGGTCGAAGCGCAGGCCGAGCTGGATCTCCTGGACCGCCTGCACGCGTCCGGCGACGTCCGCCACGAGCGGCGGCAGCAACGCTTCGATCGCGGCCAGCAGCCGTGCGACGTCGGTCTCGGGATGGTCGAACGCCGTGCGGCGGATCGGGGGAGGCACGGGCCGCTCCGGTTGCAGCGGCAAGCGCAGCGCGCCGGTTGCCTGCCGGTGCAGCCGCAGCGTCTCCGGGCCGAAGCGCGGCTCGATCCCCTCGGCGGGCAGGGCGGCGAAGTCGCCCAGCGTACGGATGCCGAGCCGCCCGAGCGCGTCGCGCGCCGCGGGCGCGAGACCCAGATCGGGGAGCGGAACGCGCCGCGCGGCGGCGGCCTCTTCGTCGGGATGGTCGAAGACGGCCACCCCGCGCTTGACGCGGGCGAGGGCGTAGGTCGCGAAGCGGCCGAAGCCGACGACGACGGTGGAGCGGAAGCCCGACCGCCGCAGATCGGCCTGGATCAGGTCGCCCCAGCGCAGCAGCGATCCGTGCAGGCGCTCCAGCCCCGACGCGTCGAGCCAGAAGACGCCCGGCTCCCCGGCGGCGGGCTCGACGCCGGGCGTGAAGTCGTAGAGCCGGCGGCCGAGGGCGGCGACGGCGCCGTCGATCTCCGCCTGCGGGACGACCGCCGCGCGCAAGGCCCCGGCGAGCGACAGCGCCGCCGCGTAGCGCATCCCCGGCAGGATCCGCGCCGCGCGGGCCCGCTCGTTGACCCACAGGAGCGAGCCCTGGGGCCGGTCGCTGTCGACGACGGCGACGGGGTGATCCCGCCAGTCGGCGTGCCGCTTGAGCAGGAGCTGCAGCGGCAGCTCCGGCAGGTCAACACAGGCCATCCGGTGCATGGCAGACCTCCGCGTATCTCCAGTCCGGCCGCCCGCGCTTGTCCTTGAGGGCGCGCGCCTCGCAGCGGTAGCGGTCGCCCAGCCGCTCCACGCGCCGCGCCTCGACCCGCAGCGAGACGAGCGATCCGAGCGAGGGCAGCCGGCCGTCCTTCTCGGTGAGACAGACCACGGCGGTGTGGTGCTTGCGCGCCAGACCCGCGAGGCGCGTCTGGGACGGGATCGACATCCAGGCGCCCGGCCCCAGGTCGAGCACGACCAGGCCGAACCCGCCCGAACGCACCAGCCGGTCCGCGGCGCGCGGCGCGAGCGGCATCTCGGGCACGCGCACGACGGCCAGCGCCCCGAGGTCGATCCCGGCGTCGGCCGCGTCCGGCGGGTAGAATGAGCTTTCCGCGCGTCCGATCCAGGCCACCGGCTCGTTCGATCGCTGCGCCTCGAGCACGAGGCGGAAGGCGAGCGTGAGCGCCGAGCAGGCGTGGGCGCCGGAGATCTCCGCGAAGCGACCGAGGAAGGTCTCGAGCCGCCACTCCCCGGGTGCGCCCGAGGCGGGGTGTCCTTGCCGTGATTCCCTGCCGGCGTGGGCGCCGGCGACGGCCAGGAAGGCGGCGTCGGGCCGTGCGCTCATGCCCGCTCCAGCTGCCGGCGGATCTCGATCACCTTGCCGAGCAGCGTCAGCTCGCCCGGCTCGGGGACGATCGGGTCGAAGGCGGGGTTCTCGGGATGCAGCTCGACGCGGCGGCCGCGCAGGCGCAGCCGCTTGACGGTCGCCTCGTCACCGACGAGGGCGACCACGACGTCGCCGGAGTCGGCCCGGGGCTGGCGGCGCACGATGACGACGTCGCCGGGCAGGATGCCGGCGCCGGTCATGCTCTCGCCGCGCACGCGCAGCCCGAACAGGTCGTCGGCGGAGCGCCGCGACTGGACGGCGACGTGGCCCTCGAGGTCCTCGACCGCGAAGCTCAGCGCCCCGGCCTGGACGCGGCCCAGCAGGGGAACGAGGCGGGTCGGCGGCTCCCCGGCCCGCCGTGCCCGGATCGGCAGGCGATAGCCGCGGGCCTTGCCTCCTTCCTTGGACAGCCGCCCCTCGGCGACGAGCCCCTCGAGGTGCTCGCGCGCGGTCTGGACCGAGCGGAAGCCGAACGCCTCCTGCACTTCCCGCACCGTGGGGGGGAGGCCGGCCAGCAGCCGGTCGCGTACGAGCCGGAAGATCCGCTCGCGGGTCTGCCCGGGAGGAGTGCGCCCCATCGGAGTCCTTTCCCGCCCGGCGGGAAAGATACCAGACATTTGTCTGGTAGGCAACCGCTACGGCCGCTAGGCCTCCGTCCACGCCAGCAGCACCCGCCGGACGGACGGCTCGAGCTTGGTGATCACCTCCCCCAGGCGCAGGCCGGGCAGGCTCTTCAGCTCCTCGCGTGACATCGGCTGGTAGCGGGTGAGCGCGTCCTGGTAGCGCTCCATTCTCCGGATCAGCTCCGGCTCGGGGAGCAGCAGCGCGGGCACGCGCCGCAGCGCGCGGAGGTGGCTCGAGCGGGCTTCGACGAACAGGAACCGGAGGCCGGCCCGGGCGGCGGCACGCGCCGCCTGCCGCCGCTCGCCCGAGGTCTCGAACCGGGCGCAGAGGACGATCGTCGGCGGGGCGGCCGCGACCCGCTTCCGCCAGATCTCCCGCGCCACGTTGAGCATCCGCGGCGTCGGCCGCGCCACGGCGGGTCCGGCGGGACCGTAGGGATACCAGTGCTCTCCGGCACGGGAGAGATCGTCGACCGTCTCGAGCTTCACCGCCCGCGGCAGCCACTCCACGAGCCGGGTGGCGAGCAGGTTCTTGCCCGCGAGCGGAGGCCCGCCGATCGCGATCAGTCCGCCGTGGGGCCGCGACGCCGCATCGTGCCCGATCGACCGGGGCGGGCGGGACGCCGTCTTGCGCGTCCTCGCCGCGGCTCGCGCCGACCGGCCGGCGGGGGAGGATCTCGCTTCAGGCCGCCTGCGGCGGCGCCCCTCGTCGAGGGGCGACCACCGCATTCGGCGGCTCGGCGCGATCACTTCGTGAGCGTGCTGACCGGGACCTCGTAGTTCTCGACCCGGGGCGTGCTCTCGAGGAGCGAGTTGAGCTTCTGCAGGATCTCGGGGTAGGTCTTGGTGTTGTAGGCGTCCGCGCTCGGGCGATCCTGCCACAGGCTGATCCCGATGCCACGGTCGCCGTTCATCAGCATCATCTCCTGCGCGAAGCCCTTCTGGCTCTTCAGCACCGGGACGACCTGTTGCTCGAACAGACGGGTGAACTCCTGGCCTTTGCCGTTCTTGATCTGAAACTGCACACTGCGGGCATGAAACATCAACGACCTCCTTGTCCTCGCCTGGTTCGGGGCTGGCCATCGTGCGCCGGCGAGGTCTCGAGTGCGCGGACGGCGTCGAACGTTGGAGACAGTGTATCAGAAGATCGGCGGCACGTCAAGCGATGAGATCGACGAGGTCGTGATCGTCATGGTCATGATCGACGAAGCGATCACGCGGCGCGAGCTCTTCGCGAGCGGTGCCCCAGGCGTGTGCGAGGCGCGCGGTGTGCGAGGGAGACGAAGTCGCTCGGCGAACGTCGCGCAGGCTCCGCTCCGCGAGCTCATCGAACCGGCGGCCGCCGTTTGCGCCCGCTGCGCTCCCGGGGGGTCGAGCCCAAGAGCGCGATCAAGTCCGTTCCCAGTGCCGAAACCGCCTGCCGCTCGTCGAGTCGCTTCGCCGCGGCGAGGACCGGTCGCGGCACCCAGAGCGGGAACGGTGTCTCGATCGCGCGGTGGCTCCCGCGCGCGGTGTGCTCCTGGCGCACGGCGGCCAGTCCGCGCGCGGGCAGGCGCGCGGCGAGCCGGACCAGCGCCGGCCACAGCCGGCGGTGGACCAGCGTGACCTTGCCCGCGACGAGCCGGCAGACGAGGACGTCCGGCGAATCGCAGACCGCGTCGAGCACGCGGTAGATGCGGTGGGAGTCCCGATGTCCCCACCAGCTCCCGCGGATCGGCTCGCCGGCGATGGCCTCGACCAGGTTCGGCAGCGGTCCCCGCGCCGACGCCAGCACGACGCCGTGCCCACGGACGAACGCCAGAGCCTGTGCCGCGTTCACGACCCTTCACCGACGGGCGAGCGTGGCTCGCCGGGTTCGCGGTCGACCGGGGATCGGCGAACCGGCACGGCGGGCGCCCGAGCGGGCCACCGGTCGGCCGCCGGAAACGACAACGGCGTGCGGGAAGCGCCCGCACGCCGTTGAGTCACGAAAACGAGGTCGGACCGATCAGGCGGAGGGCTTCTTGGCCTTCGCGCTCTTGGCCATGCTCACGCCCTGGTGCTCGCCCTGCTCGTTGTCGTCGCAGGTGATCATGATCTTGTCGCCGGCCTTGAAGCCCTCGAAGGACTTCATCGCGGGCTCCATCACGGGCGCGGTCTTCGACTCGCCGCCTTCCGTCTTGAACGTGACCGTCTTCGCCTTGGCGTCGAAGGAGACGAACTCGACCGTCATCTCGTGGCTCTTGTGAGCCGCCAGGGCGGGCATCGCGACGATGCCGACGACCAGAGCGCACGCGGCCAGGATCGCGACCTTCTTCATACTCGGGACCTCCGTGCCGGGGGAAAAACCCGACGGGCACGAGGATAGCAACATCCGAACCCGCGAGCCACGCCCGCGCCGGGCGACGCGCAGGGGCGCCGTTTGGCGGCGAAACTGCCCCGCTCGCCGGCCGCTCGCCCTCCGGCGGTCGGCCGCCCTCGCGCGCCGCTCCCGGGAGCCGGTCGTGCCGCACGGTCTGGACCGCTCCCGGCGGCGGCCGGTCAGCGCGTCATGCGCTCGATCAGGTCGACGACGCGGTGCGAGTAGCCCCACTCGTTGTCGTACCAGGCCACCGCCTTGACGTAGCCGTCGCCGGTCGCGAGCGTCGACGGGGCGTCGAAGATCGACGAGTGCGGGTTGCCGATGATGTCGCTCGAGACCAGCGGGTCTTCGCTGTACTCGACGATGCGCGCCATCGGGCCGGCGGCGGCCCGCCGCACCGCGTCGTTGACCTGCTCGCGCGCCGCCGCCTGCCGCAGCCGGCAGACCAGATCGACGATCGAGCCGTTCGGCACCGGCACGCGCATCGCCATCCCGTCCAGCTTGCCGGCGAGCTTCGGCAACACCTTGCCCACGGCGCGCGCCGCGCCGGTCGTGGTGGGGATGATGTTCTCGGCGGCGGCGCGGCTGCGGCGCAGGTCCTTGTGCGGCACGTCGGCCAGCCGCTGGTCGTTGGTGTAGGCGTGCACCGTCGTGACGAAGCCCTGCTCGATGCCGAACGCGTCGTCCAGGATCTTGGCCAGCGGCGCCAGGCAGTTGGTCGTGCACGAGGCGTTGGAGACGATGCGGTGCTCCGGCCGCAGCTCGGCGTCGTTCACGCCGACCACGACCGTGGCGTCGATCTCGTCCTTGGCCGGCACGGTGAGCACGACCTTCTCGGCTCCGGCGGTGAGATGCTTCTCGAGCGACTTGCGGTCGCGGAAGATCCCGGTGGCCTCGACCACGACCTGCACCCCGAGCGCCTTCCACGGGATCCGCGCCGGGTCGCGCTCCTCGATCATCGCCACCTTCAGGTCGCTGACGTAGAGCGCGTCCCCGCACACGCGGATCGGCCGGCGGAAGCGCCCCATGACCGTGTCGTAGCGCAGCAGGTAGGCGAGCTGCTCGTTGTCGTACAGGTCGTTGATCGCCACGACGCGCAGGTCGTCGCGCTCGCTGAGGATGCGGAACACGCCGCGGCCGATGCGGCCGAAGCCGTTGATGCCGATCGGGATCGCCATCACGCCCCCTCGCGGTCCAGCCGGGCGAAGCGCTGGATCAGATCGACGACGCGGTGCGCGTAGCCCCAGCCGTTGTCGTACCAGGCGAGGGTCTTCGACACCCGGCCCTCGAGCACCATCGTCGCCAGCGAATCGAAGGTGCTGGAATAGGGCGAGCGCACGATGTCGCTGGAGACGATCGGATCGTCCTCGTAGTGGACCACGCCGCCCCAGCGCGCGGCCGCCGCCGTCCGCACCACCTCGTTGACCGCGGTGACGGTCACCGGCCGGTCGTGCCACGCGACCAGGTCGACGACCGAGCCGTTCGGCACCGGCACGTTCATCGCCATGCCCGCGATCCGCCCGCGCAGCTCGGGCAGCAGCTCCATCACCACCGCCGCCGAGTTCGTCTCCTGCGGGATGATGTTCTCGGCCGCCGCCCGCCCCCGCCGCCGGTCCTCGGCCGGCACGTCGGCCAGGCGCTGCTGGTTGGTGTAGGCGTGGACCGTCGTGAAGAACGCCCGGGCGATCCCGAACGCGTCGTGCAGGATCTTGATCAGCGGCGCCGCGCAGTGCGCCGTGCACGAGGCGTTGGAGACGATCCGGTGCCGCGCCTCGAGCCGATCGTCGTTGACCCCGATGACGACCGTGATGTCCGGTGGATCCTGCGGCCGAGCGCAGAGCACGACGCGCCGGGCGCCGCGTTCGAGGTAGCGCTCGAGCTCCGGCCGGGTCCGCGGCCGTGCGGTGGCCTCGACGACGACGTCGATTCCCAGGTCGCCCCAGGCGACGTCGCCGGGGGCCGCCGCCGACAGCATCGGGATCTGCCGGCCGCGGACGTAGAGGTGGCCCTCGCGGATGCTGACCTCGTCGGGGAAGCGGCCGAGGATGGTGTCGAAGCGCAGCAGGTACTCGAGCGAGCGATGGTCGGCGACGTCGCTGATCGCCGCGATCCGGATGTCGTCGCGGCCGTAGAGGATGCGGAACAGGTTGCGTCCGATCCGGCCGAAGCCCATCAGCGCCACGCGCGTCGGCTCCATCGGCTCGCCCTCCGGCACCCGCCGCATTCCGCGCGGCGCGGTCAGGGTCCATAGTGGCATCACCGGCGGCTCGGCCGCTAGCGCGGAGGACCGCGGCGCCCAGGACCGGGCGAGTCGGGATGGCGAGGATCGGCAGCACCGGCGACGGCGGCGCGGAACGAGCGAAACACGTCCGGTCGCGTTCGACGCAGCACCGGCACCCCGATGCGCACGATCACGCACGCCAAGCGTGCTCCGCTGCGACCAGCTCGCCGAGCGGGGCGATCGGCACGACGACCGCCACGATCACGTCCGCGAGGAGCCGGGCCGCGCGGCGGTCTCAGGGGGGCGCCGGGTCGCCCGCCGCCGCTTCTCCCAGGTATTCGGCGAGGAGCTGGTCCGCGCGCGGCCCGGCGAGCCGCTCGCACGCCTCGCGCAGCCCGGGATCCCGGCGCAGCTCGTCACGCCGCCGGACCAGCGCGATCTGCGTCCTGCGGCGCAGGAAGTCCTCGAGCTTGACCACCATCTCGCGGCGGGCGGCGTGGACCAGCTCGACCCGGCGGCAGCGCGTCCCGGCGATCACGGGCTCGGCCAGCCGCGGGTCGTCGCCGATCGCGTCCAGCAGGCCGAAGGCGTCGGCGCCGTAGCGCCGCCACCAGCGTGCCGACAGCGGCTCGCCGTCCGAGTCTCCCGGCCCGTCGTCGAGCCCGATCCGCCGCGCCTCCGCCGCGAACCGCCGCCGCTCGTCCTCCGACGGCTCGCCGTACCAGCGCTCGCGCTGCCGCGGCAGCGCGACGCCCAGCTCGACCGCGCGCGCCGCGACCTCCGCTCCGACGTTGAGGCAGTCGGTCAGCTTGCCGCCGAAGACGCTGATGCAGCACCGCGCGCGCTCGACCTCGATCGCGTGCCGGCGCGAGAGCGCGGTCCAGGCCTTGCCCTCCGCGCCGTCGGCGGCGCCGACGGCGAGCGGCCGCACGCCGCAGCGCTCCGCGATCACGTCGCCGGCGCCGAGCGGCCGCTCCCGGCGCAGCCAGCGCTCGAGGTTCTCCAGCACGAAGCGACGGTCGTCGTCGGTCACGCGCGTCGCGGGATGCGCGACCCGGGTGTCGGTCGTTCCGACGAGCGAGCGCTCGCCCAGCGGGATCACGAAGAACATGCGGTCGCTCGCGTCGAAGAACACCAGGACGCGGTCCGCGCTCGTGATGCGGCCGACGACGAGGTGGATGCCCTTGGACAGCAGGTGCCGCGTCCGGGTGCGCACCCCGTTCGCCGCGTTCAACTCGTCGACGTACGGGCCGGTCGCGTTGACCAGCAGCCGGGCGCGGACCTCGAACCGCCGCCGGCCCACGCGATCGACGGCGGCGCAGCGCCAGAGCGCGGCGTCGCGGACGCAGCGCTCGATCTCGACGTAGTTCGCGGCGGCCGCGCCATGGTCGAGCGCCCGGCGGACGAAACCGAAGACGAAGCGGGCGTCGCCGTCGACGAGCCGGGCGTCGGAGTATTCGACCGCGCCGCGGACGAGTTCCGCGTTCACCGCCGGCTCTTCGCGCGACAGCCGCTCGACGCCGAGCAGCCGGGGCGGCCGGGTGGCGCAGCGGCCGATGACCCAGTACAGCCACGCGCCGGCGAGCAGTCTCGCCCTGGAGCGGGCGCGTGGCGCGCGAGCGACCGGGGCCAGGAAGCGAATCTCGCGGACGTTGGCCGGATAGCTGCGGAGCAGCTCGTTGCGCGAGCGGCAGAGCTTCCACACCAGCGCCAGCTCGAGATTCTCGAGGTACTTGATCCCGCCCCAGACCAGGTTCGACGACTCCTGGCTCGTCAGGCCGCCGAAGTCGCCGCGATCGACGAGCGCGACCGACGCTCCGCCGCCCGCCAGCGCCGCGGCCGACGCGGCGCCGTTGATCCCGGCACCCACCACCAGCACGTCGTGGACGCGCCCGGCGAGCGCTTCGAGATTGGCCTCGCGGAGCGGCGGAGAGCAGGGCACGCGAGCGGCCTCAGCCGAGCCGTGGGCGCCGGTTCACGGCGTCGCGTCCCGGGCCGCGATCAGCCGCCCGGGGAAGTCGCTGAACACGCCGTCCACACCGAGCGCGGCCAGACGCCGCATGCGCGCCGGCGCGTTGACGGTGTAGACGGTGACGAGCGCTCCGTGGTCGTGGCACTCGCGGACCATGCCCTCCGTCATCCGGCGCACGGACGAGCCGAAGACCACCGCCCCGACGGACGCGAGGATCTCCGCCGGGCTCCGGCCCGCGCAGCGCGAGCCGAGGAGCGCGGCACGGGGAATGTCGGGATCGACCTGCCGCGCCTGGAGCAGGGCCCGCGGATCGAACGACGACAGCAGCACGGCGTCGGCCATCCGGTGGTCGTGCACCGTGCGGATCACGAGTTCGCTTGCGCCGCCCGCCACGCGCTCGTCGACCGCCTCGGCCTTGATCTCGACGTTGAGCGGCGCTCGGCCGCGACACAGGTCGAGGATCTCGGCCAGGCGCGGCACGCGCTCGTCCGCCACGCGGGCGTCGAACCAGCTCCCGGCGTCGAGGCGGCGGATCTCGGCCAGCGTCCGCGCGGCGACCGGTCCCGTCCCGTCGGTCGTGCGCTCGAGCGTCGCGTCGTGGATCACGACGACCTCGCGATCGCGCGACAGCGCGACGTCGACCTCGATCATGTCCGGGCCGAGACGGAGCGCCTCGCGCACGGCCGCGGCGGTGTTCTCGGGGAAATGGCCCGAAGCGCCGCGATGGGCGATGATCCGCAGCCGCGCCGAGGGGCGCAGGAACGCCGCGGTCGTGCCCGGACGCGCCGGGTCGCCGCCGGTCAGGGTCCCCGCTCCGGCCGCGCGGCCTCGCGCACGAAGTCGTCGTTCACGGTCGTCACGATCAGCGGCTTCTCCTTGATCTCGGTGGAGACGGTCGTGCGTGCGGGATAGCTCGGGCCGCCCTCCAGCGTGCGGAACTCGGTCTCGACGCGCACCGCCTCGCCATCGAGCGCCGTCAGGACCTCGAAACGGCGGGGCCGCAGCGAGTCGGCCTCGACCCACAGCTTCAGCGAGTCTCCGCGCAGCCGCACGTCGCGCGCGTGGATCAGGGTCAGCTGCCCCGGGTCGCCACGCGTGACGATCGCGGTGGCGAACGCCTTGCGGATCCGCTCCGTCTCGAGCGCGGAGTAGTCCTCGACCAGCTCCCGCAGGATGCGCTGCTTCTCCCGCACGCGGCGCTCCTGGCGCTTCCCCGGGCGCGGCGCGCCGCGCGGTACGCCCGCCGCGGATGGAACGGCGAGCGGCGTCGCGACGATCGCGCCGTCCTGCGCCCGGCGCGTTTCGAACCGCTCCACGCCGGTCACGGCTCCGTCGAGCCTGACCTCGACGAGCGACGTCCAGCGATACCCCGCCAGCGACGCACGGTCCCGCTCGAGCGCACCCAGCGCCGCCGCCACCTCGCCAGTCTGGGCCGCGGCGGCCCGGAAGCCCAGAAGCGCCACGACCAGCACGACCCGCATCGCCATCGTGCACGTCGCTCGCCGGCGATTCTAGTGGAATCCGCATCGTCGGGCAACCGGATTGCGTTATACTCGCGGTCCGCGGCCGGTCTCGAGCGGCGGGCGCCGGGGAGCGATGATTGCGGCGAAGCTTCGCGTCAGCGCTGCTGCTGCTGCTGCTGGGGGCAACGGCGCGTGCCGAGGCGCTGCCGGGCGATCCGGTCGAGATCGCGTCGCGCGTGGCGGCCGGGTGCGCGGCGAACCGCCAGCGGATGGAGCAGTACTCGTGGAAGCAGCGAACGGAGTTGCGGCGCAAGGGCAAGCTCCTGGCGACGGGGCTCGAGCAGATCCGCCCCGCTCCCGACGGCACGCTCGAGCGGGCGCCGCTCGACGATCCGACCGTTTCCCCCGCGATGCGCAAGCGGCTCGCGAAGTCCGCGCCGCGGCGCGTGGCGACCGCCGAGCTGCAAGCGCTGCTCGAGGAGTACGCGCAGCCGAGCGGGGAGCGGATCCGCGATTTCCTGCGGCAGGCGACGATGTCGCCGGGCGACATCGCGGGGACGGTGCGGATCCGCGGCCGGGGAGTCGTCCGCCCCGGCGACGAGCTGACGGTCTGGGTCGACGGCGCGAGCCACGAGCTGCTGCGGACGCGGGCACTGACCCGCATCGGCGACGATCCGGCCGTGATCGAGATCGACCACGAGCGGCTGGAGAGCGGCCTCGTCCGGCGCGCGCGGCAGGTGGTGCGGGTCCCGCGCGGGCGCCTGACGCTGACCGTCGAGAGCTTCGACTTCGTCGGCCCCTGAGCGGGCCGGCCGGCGCGGGACGGGGACGCCGATGAACGGCAGGCGCACGATCGACATCGGCAACCTCCAGCCGCCGAACATCGCGCCGCGCACGATCGGGCTCGTGCTGCTGCTGGCGCTGGCGGCCGCGCTGGCGTGGAGCACGGTGTTCACGGTCGACCCGGAGGAGGTCGGCGTCGTGCTGACCTTCGGCAAGTACACGCGCGAGGCGGCACCGGGACTGCGCTTCAAGCTGCCCTACCCGTTCCAGCGGGTGCTCAAGGTCCCGGTGCAACGCCAGCTCAAGGCCGAGTTCGGCTTTCGCACCGAGGAGGCCGCCGTCCGCTCGCGCTTCAGCGGGACCTTGGAGGACGAGGCGCTGATGCTGACCGGGGACCTCAACGTCGCGGTCGTGGAATGGACGACCCAGTTCCGCGTCGCCGACCCGTACAAGCAGCTGTTCCGCGTGCGCAACCTGCTGGAGACGTTCCGCGACATCAACGAGGCGGTGATGCGCTCCGTCGTCGGCGACCGCAGCGTGACCGAAGTGCTGACGATCGGCCGCCAGGAGATCGCCTCCGAGGTCGAGGCCCGCCTGCAGGAGCTGTGCGACCAGTACGAGACGGGGCTGAAGATCGAGCAGGTCGTGCTGCAGGACGTCAACCCGCCGGACGAGGTCCGTGACTCGTTCAACGAGGTCAACCAGGCGCAGCAGGAGCGCGAGCGGATGATCAACGAGGCGCGCGCCAGCTTCAACCAGGTGATCCCCAAGGCGCGCGGCGAGGCGCAGCAGACGATCCAGCAGGCGGAGGGGTACGCTACCGATCGCGTCAACCGGGCGCGCGGCGACGCGGCGCGGTTCGAAGCGCTGCTCGCCGCCTACCGCCGGGCGCCGGAGGTCACGCGCCGGCGCATCTACCTCGAGACGATGCAGACCGTCCTGCCGCGCGCGCAGCGCAGCGTCGTGATCGACGACGACCTCCGGGGGCTGCTGCCGCTGTTGCAGCTCGATGCGGGAGCGAAGCCGTGAAGCCGTGGGCGCTGCTCGTGCTCGCCGTCGTCGGCCTGTTCGTGCTGGCGCTCGTCGGCGGGTCGTTCTACGTCGTCGACGAGACGCAGCAGGCGATCATCACCCAGTTCGGCAAGCCGATCGGGGAGCCGGTGACGACGCCCGGCCTCAAGCTCAAGACGCCGTTCATCCAGAAGGCGATCTTCTTCGACAAGCGCTTCCTCGAGTGGGACGGCGACAGCAACCAGCTCCCGACCAAGGACAAGCGCTTCATCCACGTCGACGCCTACGCCCGCTGGCGCATCTCCGACCCGCTGAAGTTCTTCCAGCGGCTGCTCGACGAGCGCGGCGCGCAGTCGCGGCTGGACGACATCCTCGACGGCGAGACGCGCAACACGATCGCCAAGCACGACCTGATCGAGGTCGTGCGCAGCACCAACCGCGAGTTCGCGATCAACGAGGATCTGGGCGAGGAGAGCGACGGCGAGGCGCAGGGCCAGGTGCGGATCCGGTTCGGGCGGCGGGAGCTGTCGGCGGAGGTGCTGCAGGCGGCCCAGGGCCGGACCACCGACCTGGGGATCGAGATCCTCGACTTCCGCTTCAAGCGCATCAACTACGTCGAGCAGGTGCGGCGCGAGGTCTACGCGCGGATGGTCTCCGAGCGCAAGCGGATCGCCGAGCGCTTCCGCTCCGAGGGGGCGGGCGAGGCGGCGCGGATCAACGGCGAGCGCGAGCGCGAGCTGAAGGCGATCACCTCGGAGGCCTACCGCCAGGCGCAGGAGATCATGGGGCGCGCGGACGCCGCCGCGACGGAGATCTACGGGCGGGCCTACGAGAAGGACGCGGAGTTCTACCGCTTCACCCGCACGATGGAGGTGTTCGGCGAGGTGATCGGCAAGGACACGGCGCTCGTGCTCGGCACCGACGGCGAGCTGTTGCGCTACCTCGAGCAGTCGAAGTAGTGGTCGCCGCGGTCGTGCTCGCCGCGGGGGGATCGCGGCGGCTCGGACGGCCCAAGCAGCTGCTGCGCCTCGCCGGTCGCCCGCTCGTGCGCCGCGTGGTGGACGCGGCCGGCGCGGGCGGCTGCGGGCCGGTCGTCGTCGTCCTCGGGGCCGAGGCCGAAGCGGTCCGCGCGGCGCTCGCCGGCGCCGCGGTCGAGAGCGTGGACAACGAGCGCTGGAGCGAGGGCATCGCGTCCTCGATCCGCGCCGGCATCGCGTTCGTCGAGCGGCTCTCGGCCGTGCGCGCCGCCCTGCTGCTGTCGAGCGATCAGGTCGCGCTCGACGCGGACGTCGTGCGTCGCATGCTCGGCGCGTTCGACGGCGCGTCCGGGCGGATGGTCGCCTGCGAGTACGCGGGCACCATCGGCATCCCGGCGCTGTTCGAGCGCTCACGCTTCGGGGAGCTGGCGCTGCTCGCCGGGGAGGCCGGAGCCAAGTCGCTGCTGCTGCGGCACGCGGACGCGGTGGTCCGACTGCCGTGGCCGGCGGGTGCGGCGGACGTCGACGAGCCGCGGGACTGCGACGCGCTCGATCCCGCGCCGTGATCCGGCGCAAGCGAAGCGGGGGCCGAGCCGTGTGCCGGCCGGGGGAGGCCGGGCGGCGACCTCCCGCAGAGCGGCGGCGCGCGGCGGCGTGAAGAGCCGTGACCTATAATCCCGTCTCGTGATCCCGCACCCGATCGCGCGCGCCGCCGTGCTCGCCGCCCTCGCCGTGCCGTGGCTCGCGGGCTGCGACGGCGCCAGCGCGGAGCGCGAGCCCGCGCCCGCGCCGGCGGCCGCCCCCGAACCGCTTCAGCCGGGGGCGGTGTTCCCGCCGTCGGTCCACCGCAACCTGAATCCCGAGCCGGGCGGGACGCTCGACCTCGCCGAGCTCGTCGGCCGGCGGCCGGTGATCCTCTACTACTGGGTCGCGGGGAACCTCCGGTCCGAGCAAGTTTTCGCCGAGCTCGAGGCCCTGGTGCACGACCTCGGTGCGGGGCGCGCGGCCCTCGTCGGTCTCGTGGTCCCGCGCCCCAACGCCGACGCCGCGGCGATCGGCCGGCGCATCGCGAGCCTGGGGCTCAGCGCGCCGGTGCTGGAGGATCGCGACTACGTCCTGGGGCGGCAGCTCCAGGTCGCTCGCGTCCCGCACATCGCGCTGCTCGACGCCGAGGGTCGCCTGCAGCTGACCAGCGGGGCGAGCCTGCGCCAGGAGGTCGAGCCCGGGCTGACGCTCGAGGCCGTCATCCGCTCGGCCGCCACGACCGGCCGGCTCGCGACCTACGGCGCGCTCGGCCGCTACTTCCCGGTGAAGGAGCTGGAGGGGCTGCGCTGCCCCGACTTCCGCGCCCCGCTCCTGGCCAGCAGCGTCGAGCAGCACTGGTCCGCGCTGATGGACGAGCGCAAGGTCAACGTGCTGGTCTTCTGGTCGGTCGACTGCCCCCATTGCCGGCACGCGCTGCCCGAGCTGAACGCCTGGCTGCGGGAGAACCCGGCCGGGCTCAACGTCGTCTCGGCCGCGATGGTCCGCAACGAGGCGGCCCGGGTGAAGACCCGCGAGTTCTGCGACCTCAACGGCTTCGTCTTCCCCACGCTGGTCGACGACTCGCGTCTGACCGAGCTGTTCCAGGTGACGGCCACGCCGACGGTCGTCATCATCCGCCCCGACGGCGTGATCGACTCGACGCTGATCGCCGACGCGGGGATCGGGCCCGAGCTCGAGCGGAAGCGGCAGGAGCTGCTCGGCTCCTGAACGCCCGGCCGCGGCGCTCAGGGGGCGGGCGGCGGACCCAGGTCGGGCAGCTGCGGGTCGAGCTCGACCTGCGCCAGCCGCATCGTCGCCAGCTCCTCGCCGCGGAAGCTGAGCACCTGGCGGCGGGGCAGCACCAGGCCCCCGGTCTCCGCGTAGTCCTCGTAACGCAGCGTGATCTCACCCGTCTCGCCCGAGAGCGGGTGCCGGCCCTCGAACGTCTGACGAGCGACGCGGCCGTCGCGGTCCACGCACAGGCGGGAGGTCGCGCCGAGGAACGCGATCGTCACGAGATCGCAGGGCTTGCCGTCGACCGCGTCGCTGCCCGCGACGGCGCACTCGAGCCGCGCATCGCCGGCGTGGGCCGCGAGCAGGATCAGATCGCGCGCCATCTGGCGCCGTCCCTCCGCGACGGCCTCGGCGCCGAGCGGCAACCGCCGGCCGCCGGCCGCGATGAAGCCACCTTCGCCGTCGAACACGATCGACTGCTCGCCCAGCGGAGTCTGGACCTCGTGGCGCACGGTGTCGGGGAAGACGTAGCTGACCCGCTGCTCGATCGGTCCCGGCTCGTCGGCGGAGTGCAACGTCGTGAGGTACACGACGCGGACCGAGCCGACCTGTCCGGCCGCGACGCCGAAGATCCCGGCCGCGACCCGCTCGAGGATCCGCGCGCCGGCGCTCGCTCGCTCGGGAGGCGCCTGCGCCGCCTCCGCGGGATCCCGGTCGGGCTGGAGCGCGACGGCGTTCGCCGACGCGAGCACGAGACCGGACAAGGCGGGGAGCCAGCCCCACGCGCGCGCCGTCCTCGCGCCGATCATCGCCGTGCTCTCCTGCGGTCGCGACCGAGAGAACGCCCGCGAAGCCCGCGCGCCGGAGGCGCCGCCGGGATTCCGGCCCGCAGCGCAGCGGGGCGAGCGTCCTCACGATCGATGCCGGGGTGCTCGCGCCGCTGGAGCGGTGCTTCCAGCAACTCTCCCGCGCGAGGGCCGGGATCGCGAGCGGAAGCGCCAGCCGCAGCCTCGGTCTCATCGGCTCTCCTTGTCGCGCGTCTCACGAGCGGGCGAACCCGCCTCATTCTACGAGAAACGAGGCCCGCAGGATGATCCGGGCTGCCGCCGCCAACCGCCCGTGGCCCGCGCGACGGGCGCGGCGCGCCGGCCGGATGGCCGGGCCCCGACGGCGGACCTATCTTCTGGCCGGAATCCATCGGGCATGGCGCGTCGATGACGGAGCCGCTGGAACGCGCGGGCCAGCTGGGGCTGGCCGTGGCCGTGTTGGCGCTGTCCTTCGTCTACGCCGGGATTCGGACCCAGTCGCTGGGATGGCAGCCGGCAGCCGACCCGGGGATCGTGCTCGAGGACGAGACGCTCCGTCTCGTCGCGGTCCGGCCGCTCGGCGCCGCCGACCGCGCCGGGCTGAAGCCGCACGACCGGCTCCTCGCGATCGATGACCGGCCGGTCGAAACCGCGCTCGAGGTGCACGATGCGGTGCGCCGCGCGGCGCCGGGCGACACGCTGCGTTTGACGGTCAACCTCGCCGGGCTGAACCGCCCGCGGACCTACGCGGTCGTGCTCGACGCCAGGCGAGCCGCGCACGGGTCGGCCTGGGTCGCCGTCGCCGGACGCGCGCTGATCCGGTCGCTTCCGCTGCTGCTGCTGGCGGGGGCCACGGCCCTGCTCGTCGCGCGGCGCGATCGAATCGAGGCGTGGCTCGTGGCACTCGTGACCGCGGGCGCGATCGCCGCTGCGCCGCTGATGACCTTCCTCGAGCGGATCCCACCGGGCGCGCGAGCGTTCTCGGTGGCATTCAAGGTCCTGCTCGCGGCCGCCGGGCCGGCGCTGCTGCACCATCTCCTGTCGATCTTCCCGGAACGGTCCGCGCTCGACCGCCACGATCCGCGGATCAAGTCGGTCGCGCTGCTCGCGTCGATCGGCCTGGCCGCGCCGTTCGCCGTCTGGGCCTCGATCTCCGGCGGCTCCGGCTTCCAGCGTAGCGCCTGGCCCGGCGTGGGGACGGGGCTGGGGGCGCTCGGCTGGATCGTGGCGCTGGGTCTGGGCGCGTGGTCGCTCGGCGAGTGCGCGCGGTTCACCCGGTCGAGCGCGGCGCGGCACCGGGCCCGCATCCTCGGCGCCGGCGGCATCGCCGCCCTCGTCCCGGCGGCGTTCCTCGGGCTCGTGGCGGCACCGCGCGATCAGGCGATCGGGGACCTCCCGGTCTCGATCCAGGTCGCGGCCGTGTTGGCCCTGCTGCCGCTGCCGCTCGCGGTAGGGTATACCGTGCTGGCCACCGAGGTGCTTCCGCTCCGGGCGGCGATGCGTCGCGCCGCGCGCTGGGTCGTGGCGGGGCGCGGTGCGATCGTCCCGCTCGCAGCGATCGCGGGGGTCGCCGGACTCGCGCTCGCCGATCTCGTGTCCGGCTGGATCCGAACCGGCGCCGTGGTCGGGGTGCCCGTCGGCGCCGCGTGCGCGGCGGCGCTCGTGTGGGGGGGCGCGAAGGTCCACCGGTCCGCGGTCGAGGGCCTGGAGCGCAGGCTGTTCGCGGCCGAGTGGAAGGCACGCCGAGCCGTCGAGCGGCTCACCGACGACTTCCCGGAAGCCGCCTCGACCGCGGAGGTGCTGGAATCGCTCGAGGCCCGGATCCGCGACGCGTTCCGACCCTCGTTCTTGGCCGTCTATCTCGCGAGCGATGCCGGCAGCCTGAAGGTCGAGCGCGGCACGGTGGCACCCGGACGCCAGGAGATCCCGCTCGGCACGGCGCTCCCCGCGTCACGGGCCGGGACGATCGGCTCGCTGCACGACGTCACGCGGGTCGGCCCCGATTACCTGGTCCCGATCCTCGGGCTCGATCCAGGCCTGCTAGGACTGCTCGTGCTGGGCGAACGGGACGCGGACGGCCCGTATTCCGCGCAAGAGCTGGAGCGGCTCGAGGCGCTGGGCACCCGGGTGGGCGTCGCGCTCGAGCGCCTGCGCTCGGCGGCCGCGGCCGGCTGAGACGAGCGCGAGGTTTGCACCGCGGCGCGCTTCGCGTACAATCCGCGACAGGGCTGGGGAGGGTCGCGCGATGAAGGCTGCCAGCGTCTGGATCGCCGCAATCGCCTGGGCCGCAGCGGCCCAGGCCGGTCCGCTCGCGATCGGCGACCCGCTGCCGCGAGCGGAGCTCGAGAAAGTCCATGGCCGGCTGGCCAGCCTCGGCTCGCTCGGCGACTCGGGTGCCCTGGTCGTGTTCCACTCGAGCGCGTGCGAGGAGTCGCGTGCCTGGGAGCCGACGCTGATCGAGCTGGGGAACTCGGCGACCCAGCGGCTCGTGCGGACGACGATCGTCGACCCCGACGCCGGGCAAGGGTCCGACCCGCAGCGCGCGGCGGCGGAACGCGGCATCCGATTCGGTTACGTCGCCGACGCGGACGGCGCGGTCGCGCGTGCCTTCGGCGCCTCGTCGACGCCGGAGGCGTTCCTGTTCGACGGCGGCGGGAGGCTGGTGTACCGCGGCGCCGTCGGGACGCGGGCGGGCGAGACGCGGAGCTACCTCGCGGACGCGCTCGACGCGATGCTCACCCGGGAGCCGGTCCCGATCCCCGTGACCGCGCCCGCCGGCTGCCCGATGCGATCCGGCGAGTGACGGTGCGGCTCGCGGTCCTCCTCCTCGCGTCGGTCCCGAGCGTCGTTCCGGCGGCGTCCGCCGTCGAGCCGGAAGCCGATTCCGCGTTGCAGCTCGCGACGCAGATCCAGCAGGCGTTCGCCCGCGTCGCCGAGCGGACGTTCCCCAGCGTCGTGTCGATCACGACCTTCTCGGAAGACCCGGCCTGGACGGTCGAGAAACTGTCCGCAAGCCGCGGCCCGGCCTGGGTCCGCAGCAACGCCGAAGCGCTGTCCTATCCCGGATTCCGCCCGACTCGCGCCGGCAGCGGCGTCGTGGTCTCGAGCGACGGCTTCGTTCTCTCGACCCACGACAACGTGCTCGACTCGGCCGGCGGGATCGCGCGGATCATCGACGTCGAGCTGCTCGACGACCGGCACGCGTTGGCCCGCGTCGCCGGAGCGGAGCCGACGATCAACCTCGCGCTGCTCGCGATCGACCTCCCCGAGTCGGTCGTGCTGACCCCGGCCACGCTCGGCGACAGCGACGCGGTCCAGGTCGGCCACTGGGCGATCGCCGTCGGCGATCCGTACGGCGCGGAGCGGACCTACGCCACCGGGACGATCTCGGCCCAGGCGCAGCGCCGCTGCTACCAGGAGCAGCTCTCGCGGACCTTGATCCAGTCGTCGGTCCGGCTCCACCCCGAGAGCTACGGCGGGCCGCTCGTCAACATCCGGGGAGAGGTCGTCGGGATCAACGTGCCGCGGCCCGCCGGGGATCGCCTCGTCGAGTCGGGATCCGGGTCGGAGTACGCGCTGCCGATCAACCTGGTGAGCGGCATCTACGAGGCGCTGAAGCACAAGGGGAGCACCGAGTCGCCGTGGCTCGGGATCTCCGTGCTCGAGCTGGCGGCCGCACGGCAGCGGTTCCAGGCCGAGGGGCGCCACGTCGTGCTGCCGGAATCGAAGTACTATCCCGGAACGGGGCTGTTCGTCGACAACGTCTTCGATCCGAGCCCCGCCTCGCGCGCCGGGATCGGGGTCGGGGACTTCCTGGTCAAGATCGACGGCCACCTGATCTTCTCGCCCTACGACTTCCAGAAGCGGGTCTACCTGGCCGGGGTCGGCGCGGACCTGGCGGTCGAGATCTTCCGCGACGGCGCGTCGCGGGAGGTCCGGGCCCGGCTCGAGCCGCGGCCGCGTTCGGCGACCACGCGCTAACGGCCAGGGCCGGGACCGGCGCCAACGGCGGGGCCCCGCCCGGCTCCGCCCGGCCGCCGGCCCTGCGGCCGCCCGGACGCGGGGGGCCGGGCGGCGGATCATCGGTGCGCCAAAGAGAGTTTGGCACACCTAAGAATCTGTCGTATACTCCCGCCCCTTCACGCCCGGAACGGAGGCCCCGCTGCGCGATGCCGCCCGGCAGCACGTCGCTTCTCGCCCTCGCCGCCGCGCTCCCGGCGCTCGCGCCGGGGCACGCGCCGTCCCCGCCGGTCGAGCGCCAGGTCGCGGTCATGGGCACGACGCTGCGCGTCGAGGTGACCGGGCTCGACCGGGAGCACGGGCTCGCCCTCGCCGAGCGTCTCGTCCGCGCCGTCGAGGACGCCGAGGTCCGGCTCTCGACCTGGCGCGAGACGAGCGAGATCGAGACCCTCAATCGGGCACCGGTCGGCGAGCCGGTTCCGCTGTCCCGCTCGACCTGGGCCGCACTGGGCCGGGCCCTCGACTGGGCTGCAGCCAGCGACGGCGCCTTCGATCCGACGATGGCTCCGCTGGTGCAGGCCTGGGGGTTGCGCTCGGCGGGGCGCCACCCCGCGCCGGCGGAGGTCCGTGCGGCGCTCGGTGCCATCGGCGCGGGCGGGATCGAGCTGACGCGAGCCCCGCTCGGCGCGCAGAAGAGGCTCGAGCGGCGGATCGAGGAGGGCGGCTTCGGCAAGGGCGCGGCCCTGGACGACGCGCTCGACCTGCTGGAGCCGGGCGAGCCGGCGGCCGAGAACGCCACGTTCGTGCGCATCGACCTCGGCGGCCAGATCGCCTGGAGCGGGGCGCGAGAGCCGGTGGTCGTGGAGCTGGCCGACCCCGCCGAGCGCGCGAGACCGGTGGTCGCGATCGAGCTGGACGCGGCGCGGGGCTCGGTGGCGACCTCGGGAAACGGCGAGCGCCGGCTGGTGCTGGCGGGAAAGGCGGTCGGCCACCTGCTCGACCCGCGCTCCGGATACCCCGCGCCCGATTTCGGCTCGGTCGCGGTCTTCGCGCCCGCGGCGCTCGACGCGGACTGTCTGTCGACCGCACTGTTCGTGCTGGGGCCCGAGCGCGGAGCGCGCTGGTTGTCCGCTCGCGGCCGGGAATTCCAGGCGCTGTTCCTCGTCACCGCGGGCGATCGGCTGCGGGCGGTCGCGACTCCGGGTCTCGCCGGGCGCGTGCGGCCGCTCGTGCCGGGGTTGCGGATCGACACCGCGGGTGGCTCGTCGTGAACCAGATGCCGTCGAGCCGGCTCGCGGGGGCGCTGCTGTTCGTGGCCGTGGCCGCTCTCCTGGCGGGGCCGGATCCGGTCCTCGCGGCGCCGGGCGTCGAGGATCGTCTGCAGGAGCTGGAGCGCCAGGTCGCCGAGCTGCGGGCCGCGGTCGCGCGGGCGCGGGATGGTGGCACGGACCGCGAGGAGCTGGAGCGGAGGATCGACCTGCTCGCCGCCGAGATCGAGAAGCTCAAGCTGGGCGAGGCCGCCGTCGAAGCCGACGGGCGCCGGTTCGGTCTCGGGCCGGCGGCTTCGAAGATCTACCGCAAGACCAGCGGGGCCTCGCTCGCCGGCTACGGCGAGCTGCTGTACCAGAACTTCGACGGCTCGCGCGACGACGGCACGCCGTCGGGCCGGACCGACGAGATCGACCTGCTGCGCGGCATCCTCTACGTCGGGTACCGGTGGAACGACCGCTGGCTGTTCAACTCCGAGCTGGAGGTCGAGCACGCGCAGGCGGGTGACGGCGCCGAGGGCGAGGTCGCGCTCGAGTTCGCCTACGTCGAGCGGCAGATTCGCCCCGCGATCAACGCCCGTGCGGGCCTGCTGCTCGTGCCGATGGGGCTGGTCAACGAGCTGCACGAGCCGACCGTGTTCCTCGGCGCGCGGCGCCCGCGGATCGAGACGGCGATCCTGCCGACGACCTGGCGCGAGAACGGCGCGGGTGTGTTCGGCGACCTCGGGCCCGTCTCCTACCGCGGCTACGTCCTCGCCGGTCTCGACGCCGCGCGTTTCTCCGCCGCCGGGCTGCGCGGGGGACGGCAGCAAGGCAGCAAGTCGCAGGCGGAGGACCTGGCCTGGGTCGCGCGCGCGGACTGGAGCGCGACCCCCGGCCTGCTGGTCGGCGGGTCGTTCTACCGCGGCGACTCGGGGCAGGGGATCGAGGCCGGCGACGGTCGCCGGCTCGCGGTCGGCACGACGATCTTCGAAGGGCACGTGGAATGGCGCTGGCGCGGCCTCGAGCTGCGCGGCCTCGCCTGCGAGGCCCGCCTCGGCGGCGTCACGGCGCTGAACGACGCGCTCTCGCTGGTCGGCCCGCAATCGATCGGCAAGCGGCAGCGCGGCTCCTACGTCCAGGCCGGATACGACGTGATGCCGCACCTCGGCGGCGAGGGCGCGCTGATCCCCTACCTGCGCGCCGAGAGCTACGACACGCAGCACGACGTGCCGAGCGGCTTCACGAGCGACCCGGCGAACGACGTCGACGTCGTCACGCTGGGCCTGGCCTGGAAGCCGCTCGATCAGGTCGTGGTCAAGCTCGACTTCGAGGATGCCGACAGCGGCGCCGGCACCGGGGTCGACCAGTTCAACGCCGCGCTGGGCTACGTGTTCTGAGTCCGGGGATGAGACGCTCGCGCACGACGATCGATGAAGCACCGGCGGCACGCCGGCGGGTCTCCGGGGAGCGCCGGTCGCGGCGCGCCCTCGTCGCGCTCGCTGCGGCCGCCGCGCTCGCCGCACCGGCGGCGCTCGCCCGCGTCCTGCTCACCGTCGAGGAGGCGCTGGCCTTGGCCTTCCCCGGCGCGGCGATCGAGCGGCGGACCGTCTTCCTCCGCCCCGGCCAGCTCGACCGCGCCGAGGAGCTGGCGGGAGAGAAGCCGGGTGCGGGGATCGTCCACCCCTACGAGGCGCGTCGCGACGGCCGCCTCGTCGGCACCGCCTACTTCGACCGCCACGTCGTGCGCACGCTGTCGGAGACCGTGATGGTGGCCGTCGATGCCGACGGGCGCGTGGCCCGCGTCGAGGTGCTCGCGTTCGACGAGCCGCCCGAGTACCTGCCGCGCGAGCCGTGGTACCGGCAGTTCGACGGCCGCGCGCTCGACGCCGACCTCGAGCTGCGCCGGGCGATCCGGCCGGTGAGCGGGGCGACGCTCACCGCGCGGGCCACGACCGACGCCGTCCGCCGCGTGCTCGCGTTGCACCGCGCGCTGGCCGAGGCGGGCGTCCCGCCGGCGGAGGGGGAATGAGCCGGCTCGAAGCCTGGATCCTGCACGCCGCCAACCTGCTGGTGGGCGGCAGCGGCATCCTCTACGCCGTCGTGCGCTACGGGCTCGCGTCCCAGGATCCGCTCTCGCCGGTCCACCCGGCCCAGCCGCTGGTCCAGCACGCGCACGTCTGGACCGCGCCGCTCCTGGTCTTCGCCCTGGGTCTGATCTGGAAGAGCCACGCCTGGGCCGCGACGCGCGGCGACGTCGATCGCCGGCGTCGCAGCGGCTTCCACCTGATGCTGACGGCGGGGCCGATGGCGCTCTCCGGCTACTTCCTGCAGACCGCCGTCGATCCCGGTTGGCGCCGCGCCTGGATCGCCGTCCACCTGACGGCCTCGCTCCTCTGGCTCCTGGGCTACCTCGCCCACCAGCTCTCGCCCCGACCCGCGGCCGCGCCCTCGCCGCTGAACGCCCTCGCCGCTGAACGACCGTTCCACGGAGGCATCCATGCACCGACCGAAGCCGATCTCCGAGACGCACGAGATGTACCTCAAGACGCTCTACAACGTCCGCAGTGATCATGACGTCGCGCACGTGCGCGACCTGGCGCAGGGCCTGGGAGTCAGCCCGGCAACCGTGTCGGGCGTGCTCAAGAAGCTCGAGCGGCTGCATCTCGTCGACCACGAGCGCTACGGGATCGTGGCGCTGACGCCGGTCGGCAGCCGGGTCGCCGAGTGCGTGCTGCGCAAGTACGAGACGATCCGGGACGTCCTGATCGAGGTCTTCGGTGTCGATCCCGGCACCGCGGCGGTCGACGCCTGCATGATGGAGCACGGCGGCAGCCCGGTGACCGTCCACCGCATGCGGTCGCTGCTCGACCTGGCCCGCGCGGGCAAGGTCGCGCTGCCCCGGCGCCAGCGGCCGCGCCCGAAGAACGACCCCTGCGCCCGCTGCGAGGCGCTCGAAGCCTGCCAGGCCGCGGCGGGAATCCAGTAGCGCGATGAGGCGCGGCTTCGCAATCTGGCTGCTGCTGTTCGCGGCACCGGTCCCGGCGGGCGATGCGGAGCGGGTGCAGATCGCGCTGCACGTCCTGGACTACGTCGCGGTCGACTACGCCGGGGCGGTCGTCGCCGGGCAGGTGATCGACGGAGTCGAGTTCGACGAGATGCGCGACTTCTCCACGCGGGCCGTCGGACAGATCGGAGCCCTGCCGCCGCACCCGGGCCGCGGCGCGCTCGTCGAGCAGGCGCGAGCCCTGGCGGCACAGGTGGAGCAGCGGGCCGACGCACGCACCGTCGCCGCGACCGCGCGGCGGCTGCGAGCCGACGTGATCGAGGCCTACGGCGTGCGCACGGCGCCGCCGCGCCCGCCCGACGCCGCGCTCGGGCGCCGGGTCTACGCCGAGAGCTGCGCCGCGTGTCACGGGGAGCGCGGTCGGGGCGACGGCCCGGCCGCGGCGGGCATGAACCCCGCGCCGTCCGACTTCCACGATCGGGCGCGCATGACCGAGCGCACGCTCTACGGGCTGTACAGCACCGTGACGCTCGGCGTGGACGGCACGGCGATGCCGTCGTTCGAGCTGCTCGGCGAGGACGAGCGCTGGTCGGTCGCGGCGGCGATCGCGCGGTTCGCCGAGAACGGTCCGCCGGACGGGCTCGAACGCGCGAGCCGGTTCCTGGCCGACGCCGTCGCCGCCTACCGCGAGGGGCGTCACGCCGACGCCCAGGATCTGGCGATCCGCGCCTACCTCGACGGATTCGAAACGGTCGAAGCCGGGCTCGTGAGCCGCGACGCCTCGCTCGTGCGCGAGATCGAGAGCGGCATGCGAGCGCTGCGGGGCGCGCTCCAGCCGGCCGGCTCCGTCGCCGAGGTCGAACGCCGGGCCCGCGCGATCGAGGAGCGGCTCGACCGCGCGCGCGCGCTGCTCGGCACGGGGCGCCTGTCGCAAGCGGCGACGTTCGGCTCGAGCTTCCTGATCCTGCTGCGCGAGGGGCTGGAGGCGATCCTGGTCCTGGCGGCGGTGCTGGCCTTCGTGCGCAAGGCCGGTCGGCGCGACGCGTTGCCCTACGTCCACGCCGGCTGGATCGCGGCGCTGGCCGCGGGCGGTGCGACCTGGGTCGCGGCGACCCAACTGGTCGAGATCTCCGGCGCCGGACGCGAGGTCACCGAGGGCGTGACGGCGCTGATCGCGGCGGCGATGCTGCTCTACGTCGGCTACTGGTTGCACAGCAAGGCCTACGCCCGGGCGTGGACACGCTTCATCCGCGACCGGGTGGGCGGGGCGCTCGCGCGCCGCACCTGGTGGGCGATGGCGATCGTGGCGTTTTTCGCCATCTACCGCGAGATGTTCGAGGTCGTGCTGTTCTACCAGGCGCTGTGGGTGCAGGCCGCCCCGCGGGCCGGGCGCGCCTTCTTCTCCGGCTTGCTCGCGGCCGGAATCGTGCTCGTCGCCGTCGCCTGGCTCGTCTTCCGCTGGAGCGTGCGGCTGCCGATCGGCCCGTTCTTCGCGGTCACGTCCGTGCTGCTCGCGGTGCTGGCCGTCGTCTTCGCCGGCCAGGGCGTCGCCGCGCTGCAGGAGGCCGGCCTGGTCTCGATCACGCCGGTCCGCTCGTTCGCGGCGCCCATCCTCGGTGTCTTCCCCACCGCGCAGACGCTCGCGGCACAAGCGGCGATGGCGCTCGTCGTCGTGCTGAGCTTCTGTCTCGCCGCGCGCAACTCGAGGGTCGCTTCCTGACCGGCCCTCGACCGGCGGCGGCAGGGCGGCCGGCGAGGAGTATAGTGCCGGCGATTCCCGATGCAGCCCGATCTCGTGCAGACGAGCCGGCGGCGGTGGGCGGAGCTGGCCGGCGCGGCCGCGGTCGGCGCCCTGCCGCTGCTGTACGCCGGGATGTACGCCGGCGACGCGGCGATCCACCTGGTGTTCGCCGAGCACGCGGCCGGCGGCGCTCCGTTCACCTTCAACCCCGGCCAGCGCGTGCCCGGCGTGACGAGCCCGGGCTACATGTGGCTGCTCGCCGGCCTGTGGCGCGTGGTGGGACCCGAGCTCCTGCCCGTGGCGGTGAAGCTGCTCGACAGCGCAGTCTGGCTCGCGTTCGTGGGGCTCGTCTGGCGGCTGGCGCTGCGCGCGGTGGGCGATCGGGCCTGGGCGCTCGCGGCGACGCTCGCCGTCGGGCTGATGCCCGGCTCGGCCTACAACGCGACGATCGGGATGGAGAACGGCCTGTTCGCGCTCGTCGTCGCGGCGGCGATCCTGCTGGCCGAGCGACGCGGTCTGCTCGGGCCGGCGGCGCCGGCGGCGGCGCTGGGCGATCTCGGGATCGGCGCGCTCATCGGCCTCGGGTTCTGGGTCCGACCCGAGGCCGCGCTGGTGGGAGCGGCTTGGTTTCCCGCCCGGCTCGCGGCCGCCTGCGGGGCGCGCCGCGGAGTGCGCGGGGTGCTCGCCGGCGCGTCGCTCGCGCTCGCGATCGCCGTCGCGGAGCTGCTCCACCACCGGGCGTACACGGGGGTGTGGCTGCCCGGCTCGGCGCGCGCGCGGGCGGTGTTCGGCGGGCTCCACGCGGTCACGTTCGGACCGCTGCGCTTCAACCCCGAGTTCGCCGCGCGGCTCGTCGCGTACGCGCCGCTCCTCGCGCTCGCGGTCGTCGGAGCGTGGATGCTCGCGCGCCGGCAGGCAGACCCGGCGCTGCCCGCAGCGGCCTCGCGCCGGCTCGTCGGCTGGGGGCTCGCGTTCTTCGCGCTCGGGTTCGTCGCCTACTCGACGCAGTTCGGCACGGCGCATCTCGGCCGCTACACGATCTTCCTGTGGCCGTTCTTGGCGCTCGGGGCCGCGACCGGAGGGCGCGGACTCTGGGCGCGCTGGCCGATCGGGCTCGCGGCGTGGCGGCGGCCCGCGTTCGTCACCCTGGGGCTCGCGCTGGCGGCGGTGTACGGCTACGAGGCGTGGCGCCGCCACGGGCTGGGCACGCACGACGCGGTGGCGGACTGCGCCGCGGCCCCGTCCGGACGCCGAGCGGCGAGCGACGCGCTGCTCGTCGCGCTCGGCAATCCGGCCGAGCGTCCCGTGGTCGTCGCCTACCAGGAGGTGCAGCAGCGCTACTGGCTGGACGAGCGGTTCGAGGTGCGCTCGCTCGACGGGCGCACGGACCCGCTGCTCCTCGACTACGTGCGCGAGGGCTTCGTGGACCATGCCGGCTACCTGCGCGCCGCCGGGGTCCAGTTCGTGATGGAGCTGCCGGACTACAACCGGGACCGGAGCCGGTGGTCGCTCGCTTCGCTCGCCTCGCTCGAGCCCGGCGCGAGCGCGACCCACGACGGCTTGCGGTTCGAGCCCCTCGCGAGCGGCGCCGTGCGCGTCGTCGACCAGCGGCCGCCGACGGGCCGCGCGGCGGATCGTCGCAGCGGTGCGCGGCTCGCGCCGGCCGCGTGGGCCTCGCGGCAGCGCCGCCCCGGCGGATCGCTCCGATCACTTCCAGCGATGGTGCGCGGGGTGCCCGGGCGGGACGGCGACGAACGTGCCCCTGCAGGTCGCGGTCACCTCGCCGCCCGACGTGATCTCGGCTTGGACGACGGCGCGGTCCGCAGCCGACTCGATCACGCGCGCGCTCAGCCGCAGCGGCGCGCCGCTCGGGGTCGGCCGGCGCAGCCTGACGTGGAAGTCGGCGGTCACGGTCGACGGTAGCTCGGCGAGCCCCCGGGCGTGCATCAGGTGCCAGGCCGCGGTCCAGTTGCTGTGGCAGTCGAGCAGCGCGCCGCAGATGCCGCCGTTCACCACCCCGGACCAGGCCTCGTGGTGTCGCTCGGGCGTCCAGACGCAGGCGAGCCCGTCGCCCGCGGGGAAGCTCTTGATCCGCAGGCCCTGCGCGTTCGCCGGCCCGCAGCCGAAGCAGGCGTTCGTCGGAGCGTAGCGGTCCTGGAGGCTCCGTTCCATCGCGCTGGCGGTGGATCATGGCAGACGCCGCCGCGGTTGTCGAACACGGTGGCCGAGCCCGCACCGCCCGGCGGGACGCTATCATCGCCGCGCGGCCGCCGGGGTCAGCTTGAGGAGCGCGGACGCGTGAGCGACCGGGACGATCCGCCCCGTCATCCGGGTCCGCCGCCGGCGGGCCCGCCCGCGCCGGGTCGCGGCGGGCGCGCCCCGGAGTGGTGGCGCCGCGGGCCGGCGCTCGCGGAGCTCGGCGTCGTGCTCGGCCTCTCCCTGTTCTACGCGCTCAGCTTCCACCTGGCGAGCCCGGTCAACGGTCCGCACGAGGTCTTCGGGCAGGACAGCCGCTACATCCTGGAGGGCCTGGAGCGGGGGAAGCCGTACCGCTGGAACCCGCAGAGCCATCTGTTCTACCACCACGTCGTCGAGCGCGGACACGCGGCCTGGCAGACGTTCTTCGGGTCGGGAATCGAGTCGACCTATCGCTATCTCAAGCTGTTCACGGCGGCCTGCGGCCTCGCCTTCCTCGCCGCGATGCGCTGGCTGTTCTGCGAGCTGGGTCTCACGGTTTTCCGGCGCGTCGTCCTGCTGCTGCTGACCGGGGTCACGCTCACCGCCTGGTTCCACTTCGCGGCGATCGAGACGCATGCTCTCGCCCTGCCGGCGCTGGCGGTCTACCTGGTGGCGGCGGCGCGCCTGAGGAATCGCAGCGTACGCGGCGGGCTCGACCCGTTCCTGCTGGTCGGCTCGCTCGTGGTCTGTGGCTGGACGCGGGTCGACCTGCTCCGCATCGCGGCCGTCAGCACGGTGTGGCTCATGCTCCCGTGCCTCGGCCGGCGCCGGCGCGCGCTGGTCGGGGAGCTGGCGCTGGCCGCGGCGCTGATCGTGGCCGGAACGACGTGGATGGCGCACACGTACCTGGGAGTTCCCCTGGCGCGAGCGACGACGCTCGCCTTCACTCGCGAGGAGCGGCCCGAGCTGCGGGCGCGGCTGGGGCGGCTCGCCAACGTCGGACCCGAGAACCTGACGGTCGTGGGCCGGGCGATCTCGCTGTACGCCCTCGTGATGCCGGTCGAGGCCCGGGCGGCCGGGCGCAGCTTCCTCGCCCCGCCGAGTTACGCGCTCGATCTGCGCTACAGCGGGAAGGGGCCACGCCCCTCGACGCGGCTGTTTCTCGAACCGGCGCGGAACCTGCTCGGCGCGGTCCTGCCGCTGCTCGCGGCCGGGGGAGTCGCGGCCCTGCTGCTGTGGGCCGCGGCGCGGTCCGTCGGGCGCGCCGTGGCCGGCGACGCGTTCCACACGATGCTCGGGGCGCAGGCGCTGGTCGGCTGGCTGCTGTACACGTGGTTCAATCCGCACGAGCCCTTCCTCTGGACCGCCGAGTTCATGCCGCTCTGGATCGCGATGATCGGCGACCGCGCTCGGAGCCGAGGACGCGTGGTGTGGACCCTGCTCGCGCTCCTCGCACTCAGCCTCGCCGCCCACAACTGGTTCGCGTTCTACGTTCCGTTCCGCGATCCCGCCTGAGGACCGGGCGTGGGTCCGGCGCGCCGGGGCTGCCGCGTCCGCACGCTCGTCGGCTGCCGGCACCTCCGGGTCCCGCGCCCGGCCCCTTGACGGCGGCCTCCGGATCGCGTACGAGGAGCGTCGCGAAACGAGTCCCGGGCATGTCGCTCCGGACGAGGACGATGGCGGCGAAGATGGACGCGGCCTCCGGCGGCGGCTCCCGCGCGCGGGGGATGGGGAAGCTCCCGCGCGAGGGCGTCGATCTCGTCTACCACAGCCACGGCAGCGGCGCTCCGATCCTGCTGCTCGCCGGCGGGCCGGGCCTCGACCCTCGCTACCTCGAGCCGCTGGCCGAGAGGCTCGGCGCGGGTCAGCGGGTCGTGCTGCTGCACCAGCGGGGCACGGGCGAGTCGCGCTCGAGCAGGATCGAGCGGTCGACGCTCTCGCTCGAGATCCTGGTCGAGGACATCGAGCTGCTGCGCGAGCACCTCGGGTTCGACCGCTGGGTGCTGCTCGGACACTCGTGGGGCGGGATCCTGGCGATGGCGTACGCGGGCGCGCACCCGCAGCGGGTTCGCGGCCTGGTCCTGGTCGGCTCGGGCGGGATCGCGTCGGGCTGGGTCGGTCCGTACACCGACAACGTCCTGTCCCGCCTGACGGCCGACGAACGACGCGCCGCGGCGTTCTGGGTCGAGCCCGAGCGGTTCCGCCGCGACCCGCAGCGCGCCCTCGTCGAGTACACCCGGGTGGTCGCGCCGGCGATGGTCTTCGAGCGCGAGGCCGCCCTGCCGTTGATCGAGCGCACGCTCGGGGATGGCGCGTTCAACGTCGCCGTGAACCGTGCGCTCGCGACCGCACTGCCGCGCTACGACTTTCGCGCGCCGCTCGCGCAACTGTCCGCGCCCGCGCTCGTGATCCAGGGGCGCCAGGACCCGGTGGGGGAGTCGACGGCGCGCCAGATCGCCCAGGCGCTGCCGCGCTCGACGCTCCGCTTCGTCGAGCGTTGCGGGCACTGGCCGTTCGTCGAGCGCGCGGCGGAGTTCGACGCCGCGCTCGCCGAGTTCCTGGCCGGCCTGGGTTGAGCGGCCTTGGTCGCCGGCGCGCCGAAGTGGAGCGGTCGGCACGCCCGGGGGGAGCTGCTGGGGCCTCGGCCGACCTGCTGCAAGGCGTTCGCGAACATGGCCCGTTCCCTCGAAAGGCCGATGGGCCCGGCCCGAACGAGCCCGCCTGCGCGCCGAGCGCCGGTCCGTTACGCATTCGTCATTGCGCCGCCCGGCGGCGCCGCCGATACTTCGATCAGACATGATTCGCATGGCGCCCGCGTCCAGAGGACGGCTGCGGACGGGCACGCGAGGCTTCGGCGTGATGGATCTCATCGTCACGCTCGGGCTGTTCGGCGTCATCCTCGTCGCCGCGATGCCCGCCGCCCTGAGCACCGTCCGCACCTACTACCGCAACGGGGCCGCACGACACGTCCTCGCCGAGATCCGGCGGGTGCAGTCGCTCGCGGTCACCCGTCGCGGGATCTATGGCTACCAGTGGGGAGGGGACGCCGCCGTCACCAAGCTGCCGAGCGAATACCGCATCGTGCGTGACGCGACGGGCGCCTGCGGTGTTCCGGCCGAGAACGACCCGGCCGACGGCGTGGCGGTCGTGACCGGCTGGACCGATCTCACCGACTCCTGGCCCGGCGTCACGATCGAGTCGATCGTCGACAGCGCCGCACAGGACGTGGCCGGGGTGATGTTCGATTCACGCGGACGGGCGCTGCACACCTGCGCGGCGGTGACCTATCCGGTGCGCGTCACCGTGGCGGGAGCCGAGGGGCTGACGCGCGTGATCGAGGTCCAGCTCTCCGGTGGGACGCGACTGCTATGACCCAGCGCGGCTTCACGCTGATCGAGGTCCTGGTCGCGGCGGTGCTCGTCGTCGTGGCCCTGCTGGGGGCGGCGGCGATGTCGCTCACCGCGAGCGGCGAGGTCGGACGCAGCGGCGAGGAGACGCTGGCCGTGAGCATGGCCGAGCAGCGCTTCGAGTGGCTGAGGAACCAGGACTTCGCCTCGACCGAGCTGGCCGCGGGGACGACGACCGAGACGCTCGCGGGCGCATTCGCCGGATACTCCCGCACCACGACCGTCACCGACGATACCCCCCGCGCCGGGGTCAAGCAGATCGTCATCTCGATCACCGCGCCGTCCGGGCTGACCCGGACGATCACGGGGCTGATCCGGGACGCGCCGTGACCGGCCGGAGCGAGTCGGCGGGCTTCACGGTGCTCGAGGCGCTGCTTTCCATCGCGCTGATGAGCGTCATCGTGGTCGCCGCGCTGCTGTTCTTCGCCACCAACACCACGGCCTACCGCCTCGGCCAGGTCCGCTCCGAAACCCACCAGAACGCGCGGATCGGCCTCGACGAGATGGAGCGCGAGATCCGTGTCGCGGGCTACGACCTGTCCGGCGTGATCGACGGCCTCACGCGCCCGACCGGCATCCAGGCGGCGCAGGCGGACGAGCTGTCGGTCGTGGCCGAGCTGGACGGGGACGGCGTGCTGGACCGGGTGACCTACCGGCTGCAGGGCGGCCGCATCCTCCGCGATTTCGCCTCGTGGGACGGGACCGCCTTCGGCGCGACGACGACCGGAGTCGTCGCCCACGGCGTCACGACGCTCGCGTTCCAGTACTTCGACGAGACCGAAGCCGAGCTGCCGTCGCCGCTTTCAGCGGCCGAGCTGGACGACGTGACCCGGCTCACGATCGGCGTGCTCGCGACCGACAGCGCGACGTACTCGACGTCCTCGTACCCGCTGACGGTGGACGTCCGACTGCGCAACGCCAATTAGCGGGAGGGAATCGAGATGGAAGCGAGGCTGGAGAACCGGAACCGCGGCGATTCATCCGGTCAGCGCGGCGGGGCGATGGTGCTGGCGCTGCTCTTGACCGCCGCGCTCGTCGGCCTGGGCGCGACGTTCCTGATGATCTCGCACACCGACCGCACGATCGCGGCGAACCGGGCCGACGGCTCACAGGCCTTCCATCTGGCGGAAGCCGGGCTCGAGCACGCGGTGGCGGAGCTGCCCGACCAAGACTTCGACACGCTGCTCGCCGGCGGTGGGATGCTGTTCGCCGCCGAGGGTCTCGGCGGGGGTACGTACCGGGTCAGCGTGGCGAACAACGTCGCTCCCGCCTTTCCGCAGGGCTCGATCCCGGCGGACGCCGGCGGCGGCGCGAACGACACCGACGGGTTCCTCGTCGTCAACTCGATCGGAACGTTCGAGGGCGCGGAGCGGGGGGTCGAGGTCATCGTGCGCCAGCTCGCCGCCGGAACCCCCCCCTGGCCCTACCCCTACGCCGCCTTCGGCGACACCGGGCTCGAGGCCAGCGGCGGCGCCGGCTCGTCCGAGTTCTACGGGGCCGTCGGAACGAATGCGGACATGACCTTCAGCGGGGGCACGCCGAAGGTCTACGGCAACGCCTGGGCCGTCGGCACGATCCCGGCCGGCGGGTGGGTCACGGGGACGGCGACGTCGGGTGCGCCCCCGCAGGCGCTCCCGCTGATCGCCTGCCCTCCGGGCCTGTACGGCCCGGCCCCGATGGGGACCTTCACCTTCGGCCCGATCACGGGCAAGCTCACGATCTCGAGCGCCGACGTCGTGTTCCCCTCCGGGACCTACTACTTCTCGGAGATCAACAAGTCCGGCGGCGGCAACATCAGCATCGAGCCCGGAGCCGACGTCCAGATCTACGTCAGCGGCAAGATCGCGATGAGCGGCGGCGGCTGGAACAACCCCAACGGCACCGCCACGTCGCTGCAGTTCTGGGGCTGCGGAGCCACGGCCGCCACCTGGACGATCACCGGTCCCCAGGACTCGTGGTTCAGCATGTACGCCCCGACCCGATCGATCCGGTTCAGCGGCAGCGGGCACAAGCACGGCTCGTTCATCGGCAGCGATTTCGAGAACAGCGGCCCCGGCGACGTGGTGTGGGACTCGAGCCTCGTCGTCACCCTCCCGGCCGTGGTCAGGGTCGTGCAGGGGACGTGGACCGAGCTGTGGTGACGCGTGCGGCGGTCCGGTAGTTGGGGTCCGGTTCGGCCGTCGCTCCGGTGGGCCGGCCCTGGAGCGGCACGCGCGCGTCGCCGGCGGACCAGCCGCCGCCGCGCTCGTCCCGCGCGATGTCGATCGCGTACCTCCGGCCTCGCTCGTGGTAGACGCCGATCCAGCCCCCGCCCGACTCGTGGACCTCGAGGGCGAGGCGGTTGCGCTCAGGGTCGGCCGCGCAGAACGCCCGCAGGACCTGGCCCGGGTCCGCGGCGCGGACGCGCGTCAAGCGGCCGTCCCCGTCCTCGCGGAGCTCCGCCGCCACCGCGTACGCGACGGGCGTCGGGCGCACCGGACCGGGCTCGCGGAGCGACCGCATCGGCGGCTCGTGCCCGATCTGGGCGGCCGTGCTCCAGACCTGCAGGACGACGAACGCGAGCAAGGGGACCAGGATCACGGCGACGAGCGACAGCAGGCCGACGGACGTCGTGCGCGGACGCCGTGGCGCGAGCTCGGTGCGAAGCGGGGCACGATTGTCGGCCACGTCGAACGCCTGGCTCATCGTGAGACCGTGCCGTCGCGCCAGGCGAGAAGCGTAGACCACGCGGTCGCCGCGCTGGTAGGCCTCCCGCGCGGAGAGTCTCCCCTCGGCGACTGCTGCGGAGAAACCCGGGTCGAACTCGGGCTGCAGAGGGTCGAGCGACGGCTTCCCGGGGGGGACGGGGTCGAGCTCGAACGACCGCGCCGTCTCGAGGTCCAGCAGGCCGAGCAGGACCGAGTACGCGCTCGCCAGATCGACCCCCTCGGCATGGGCGAAGGCATCGGCCAGGTTGAGGCGTTCGGCGCCGCTCGCTCCGAGGTCCCTCGCGCGCCGGAGCGAGAGCGAGCTGTTGCAGGCCGGGCAGTCCGCCGCGTCGAGATCGGGCAGGCTCGAGGCGCGCAGGCAAGCCGGACAGCGCACGTACATCGGGAACTCACGCGGCGGGGAGGTCCCCCCGACCGTCAACGCGATCGACCTGGGACAAAGGTCTCGTCCCCGGGCGCGGATGTCAAGAGTGGGGCGGATCCGTCCGCGCCCGGGCCGACGATCCGACCCGGCGTGCGGACCCGGGATTCCGCCGACTCGAGACCCTGGCCTCCGTCGCTCGGGCCCCTGACCCGCAGCAGCTCGGGATGGTCCCCGAGGTAGGCGGCGATGGCCTCGGCCGCGATGCCGTGGGCGATCTCGTTCGGATGCTGGTCGGTGGGATGGACCCACAGCTCGGGGCCGCGGAAGTCGCGGAACGCCTCGCGCAGATCCAGCACGGGGATCCCCTGGGACTGGCAGAAGCCGCGCACCGTATCGTGGATCGGCTGGAACGGGTAGTCGCGGTCGAGGTCGATGAAGAAGGGAAAGATCACGACCAAGAGCGGGAGGTCGCGCTCGCGGCAGATTCGCGCGATGTCGGCCAACGCATCGCGACACTGCGCCCACTTGCCGCCGTCCCGCTCGAAGCTCTCGAGGCAGGCCTGGATGTAGGCCTCGGCCCGCAGCTTCCCCAGCACCCGCTGCCGGCCCCAGCCCCACAGGCGGGAGATCCGCGACAGCGCGTCGGGCGTGTTGAAGATCTCGATGTAGTCCTCGGTGAACTCGACCTTGGGACGCCGCAGGAACAGATCCTCCGCGGACTTCTCGACGTCGTTGAGGACGAAATGGAGGATGACCAGGTCGGGGTCGTAACGCAGGCCGCGGTGCAGCAGGAGGTCTCGCTCCTGGCTCGTGTTCATCGATCGCAGGCCGGCGTTGATCGTCTCGATCCGGAGCTCGCCGACCCGCGACCGCAGCAGTTCGCCCAGTCGCGTCAAGCACACGTCCTCGTGCCGGACGCCCTGGCCGAACAGGTAGCTGTCGCCCAGTCCGAGGATGCGAAAGGTGTCCTGCGGTTTCTCGATCGACCGCTCCTCGTCGCGCCAGCCGGCGGAGTTGAACCGATGATCGACGCTGTTGCCCGGCCCGAAGTAGCCACGCGGATCCGAGGCGTAGGTCGTGCGCATCACGGCATGGGCGACGAAGCCGTAGGGAACGGACTCGGTCTGCTCGAGCGGCTGGGGCAGGTTGAGCCGGTCCGCGGGCATGCGATGGATCTCGGCGCGGACCCCACCCAGACGGAGCACGATCTCCAGGGCCAGCAGGGTCAAGACCAGCGAGGCGAGCGCAGTCGCCAGCTTCGAACCCAGGGCGCGAGACGCCATTCGAGCCTCCGCGCCGCGGAACCTCGCGGCGGTTCTTCGTGGCCCGCGCGTGGAGACCGAGGAACGACGAAGACCGGGATACGATAACGTCTGGCGACCCGCGGCGCCGGCCGGACGCGCTCCGCTGGTACGATGGGCCGCGCCCGGTGGATCGCAGCATGCTCTTCGAGCCCGAGCCGAAGTTCCGCGGCCTGCCGCGGGAGGGGTTCGCGCTGTTCTCCCTTCCCGACCGGGAGCAGCGCCGCCGAGAGATCGTCGCCACGATCCATCCGGCGCTCGCCGCGCTCGGCGACGACCTGGTCGCGCGCCTGAGCCCGCTCGCCGAGCGCCCGCTCCACGCGCACCTCCCGCGGCTCGACTGGCCGCGCGACTACCAGCCGTTCTGCACGTGGCTCGCGCTGTCGCGCGAAACCCACGGCTACCAGTCCGGCCCTCAACTCAATCTCGGCGTGCACGCCACGCACGTGGCGATCCGCCTCGGCTGGGACGTGGCGGCCGCCGGCTTCGGCCGCTTCGAGTTCCTCTGCCGCCACGCGGACCTGGGCGCGGAGCTGCTGGCGCTGGCCGCGGGCTCGGGGCTCGCGTTCCGCGTCTACGCCTCGGCCCGCTGGCCCGCCGGATCGCGCGAGGTGTTCTGCTCGACGGACGACCTCGCCGGCTCGTTCGCCGAGATCGCGCGTCACGGGGTGTGGTGGGAGCTGGGGCGAACCCACCCGCTTCCGGCGGCGCTCGATCTCGTCTCCTCGCCCGCGCTCGGCGAGGAGGCCGCGGCGGTGTTCACGGCCCTGCTCGCGGTCTACGACCGCATCGCCGGCCACGATCCGGCGGACGGCGCGCCCGACGAACCGGGAGCCACGGGCCACCCTTGACGAGCGGGTCCCCGAGGGGGCACCCTGGGCACACGGTGCGTCGCCGCGACCCCGGTTGTCGCTCGCCGGCGCGAAGGGAGGACCCATGCCCGCACCGGTCGATCCCGGCTACCCGACTCCGGCGGAGGTCCTGGGGGAGGAGATCGAGGCCGTCGAGCGGCCGCTGCTCCGCTCGTGGATCGTCTGGGCGGGAGCGATCCTCGGCGCGGCGTTGGTCGGAGCGTTCGGCGCCCTCACGCTCGTCACGCCGGAGCGGCGCGCGGAGCGGGCGACGATCGTTCTGGCGGAGCCCCATGGGTCGTTGAAGGACGCGCCCCAGAGGTTCCGCTGGGCGGAGGTTCCCGGCGCCGCGGTCTACATCGTGGCCGTGACCGACGCCGGCACGGGCACCGTGATCGTCCTGCGGCCGGTCTACGAAACCGCGCTCACTCCGCACGACTCGGAGTTCAGCCGCTTCGACTCCGGCTCCTACACCTGGTCGGTCGAGGCCAAGGCCCGCGACGGGTCGATCCTCGCCCATGGGGAGGCCGCGTTCACGCTGGACCGCCCGGTCGGCTGAGGGGAGCCGACCCCGGGGCCGCGGCCGGGCCGCCGCCCGCCGGTCTCTCCGGGCGCGGCTTCGGCGCAGCGCCGGGCTGGTGCCGGTACCCCGGCCCCGATCGGCGGTCGTATATAATGCCGTCTTCGTGACAGGGGTCGCGTAGCGATGCGAGCCGGCGGCGCCCTCGGTCGGGGCCGCCGTGCCGGCGAGCACCTCCCGACGGGACCCGACGTGGGCAACAGGAGACAGCCGGTGAGCCGCAGGCCAAGGGTGGTCATCGTCGCGAGCCTCGGGCTCGCGCTTCTCGCCGCCACCGGCTGCGACGCCCTCCGCGTCCGCACGCTGATGCGGCAGGGGAACGAGCTGTACCGGGCCCAGAAGTTCGAGGAGGCGATCGAGCAGTACAAGCAGATCCTGGAGATGGACGCCACGCACTGGGACGCCAGCTACCTCACCGCCGTCTCGTATCTCGCGCTCTACCACCCCGGATCGATGCACGACAAGGATCGCGAGTACGCGGAGAAGGCGATCGCGGCCTTCGAGCGCTGCCTCGAGATCGATCCGCCGAACGACGAACAGCGGCAGAAGGTCCAGCAGTACTACCTGAGCATCCTGACCTCGGCCCAGCGGAGCGACAAGGCGGCGGAGTACCTCGAAGGGCTCCTGGCCAAGAACCCGCGGGACGTGCAGCTCGTGGTCCAGCTCGCCACGCTCTACGGCAAGATGGGCAACTTCCCCCGGGCGGTCGAGTACTACCGCATGCGGACGGAGATCGAGCCCGGCAACAAGGAGGCCTGGTACACCGTCGGCGTCGTCTGCTGGGACCGCTCCTACCACGGTGGGATCATGGTCTCGAACGACGAGCGGCAGGCGATCGTCGAGGAGGGCCTGGCCGCTCTGCACAAGGCGCTCGAGCTGGATCCCGACTACTTCGATGCGCTGTCCTACACGAACCTGCTGTACCGCGAGAAGGGCAAGTCGCTCCAGGCCCTCGGGCGGTACCAGGAAGCCGGGGAGCAGTACCTGATGGCGGACGAGTTCCAGAAGCGGGCGCTCGAGGCCCGGAAGAAGCTCCAGGAAGCCGCGCCCCGGGCCACGGGCGGCTGATTCCCCGCATGTTCGACCAACTGCCCGAGACCCGGAAAGGCAGCGGAGAGCGCGCGGGTTCCTCACTGCCGATCGCGTTCGCGCTCCACGCGCTCGTGATCGGCGCGATCATCGGCGCCTCCTACCTCGTGGTGCAGGCGGTCGAGGACCCGGAGCTGACGATCTCGTTCTTCGGCCTCGCGGCGCCGCCGCCGCCACCTCCGCCGCCACCGCCACCTCCGCCGCCCGCGCCGTCCAAGACGCAGCAGCACAAGCCCAAGGTCGAGATCCAGCAGCCCGAGGAGATCGTCCAGCCGGAGGAGGTCCCGGAGGAGATCATGGAGACCGCGGGCGAGGGGGACGGCAGCGACCTCGGCGTCGAGGGCGGCGTCGAGGGCGGCGTTCCGGGCGGGGTGCCCGGCGGGGTCGTGGGCGGAGTCGTCGGCGGCGTTCTCGGCGGCACCGGCTCGGGCGAGCCGCTGATCATCACCGGCGACATCCGGCCCCCGGTGCTCGTCACCAAGATCAAGCCGGGCTACCCCGAGGTCGCCCGCGTGGCGCGGATGGAGGGCAAGGTCATCCTCCAGGCGGTGATCAACGAGGCGGGCGACGTCGAAAGCATCGAGGTTCTGCGCTCCACCAACGATCTGTTCGTCGACCCCGCGGTCGCCGCGGTGAAGCAGTGGAAGTACGAGCCGGCGGTGCAGGCCGGCCGTCCGGTCAAGGTGTTCTTCACGGTCGTCGTGGATTTCGAGCTGAGGTAATCCGGCTCGGGTCTTCCCGTCATAGGAGCTGTCCATGGACATGTCGTTGATGGAGATGTTCCAGCAGGCCGGGGCCGTGGCCAAGGCCGTGCTGATCATCCTGCTGATCCTGTCGATCTATTCGATCGCGGTGATGATCGACAAGTACCGCAGCTACCGCGCCGCCCGCAAGGAATCGCTCGATTTCATCCCGCTCTTCGTCCGTTCGCTGAAGGCGAACGAGCTGAAGGAGGCGGTGGACGCGGCGCGCAAGTACAAGAAGTCGCACATCGCCCGGGTCGTGGTCGCCGGACTGATGGAGTACATGAGCGACGAGGCCGAGCTCAAGCCGACGCAGCTCGTCGAGGCCTGCGGCCGCGCGCTCGATCGGGCCAACGCGCTGACCACGGCCGAGCTGAAGAAGGGCCTGGGGGGGCTGGCCACGATCGGCTCGTCGGCGCCGTTCATCGGCCTGTTCGGCACCGTGATCGGCATCATCAACGCCTTCACCGGGATGGCCCTCACCGGCTCCGGCGGGCTGGCCGCCGTCTCCGCCGGCATCGCCGAGGCGCTGATCGCGACCGCCTTCGGCCTGCTGGTCGCGATCCCGGCGGTCGCGGCCTTCAACTACTTCACCAACCGGCTGGAGCGGCTGCAGATCGAGATGAGCAACTCGGCCGCGGAGCTGATGGACTTCTTCCTCAAGAAGAGCGAGGCCGCGGCGCATGCAGCGAGTCGTTAAGGCCGCCGACGTCAAGTCCGAGATCAACGTCACGCCGCTGGTCGACGTCGTGCTGGTGCTGCTGATCATCTTCATGGTGGTCACGCCGATGCTGCAGAAGGGGCCGCCGGTCCGGCTGCCGATCACCTCGAACCCGCCGAAGAAGCCGGAGGACAAGAACCAGATCCTGGTCGCGCTCGAGGAGGACAAGGAGATCTGGATCGAGAAGGACCGGATGGCCGAGGTCGATTTCGAGGCGCGAATCCGCGAATGGTTCCAGCGCAACCCGGGTTCGAACGTGGTGATCAAGGCCGACTCGCGCCTGACCTACGGCGAGGTCAAGCGGGCGATGCTCAAGGTCAAGGACGCCGGGTTCCGCGAGGTCGGCCTGATCGTGGAGAAGCGGCAGAAGTAGCCGCGGGGAGAGCGCGCGATGGGAATGGCGGTCGGCGGCGGCGGCGGGCTCCAGTCGGAGATCAACGTCACCCCGCTCGTGGACGTCGTGCTCGTGCTGCTGATCATCTTCATGGTGATGGTGCCGCTGGCCCAGCTCGGCTACGACGTGCAGATCCCGCAGGAGTCGGTGACGCAGGTGCCGGTGGAGCAGACCGAGAAGCAGGTGATCCTGGCGGTGTCCGAGGCGGACTGCCCGATCGCCCAGCCGCTCGGGCCTGCGGGTCTGCCGCCGAACTGCACCGTCCGCATCAACAAGGAGAGTTGCGCGGCCTCCGACCTGAGCCGGCGGATGGGGGAGATCTTCGGCGCCCGCGGCGCCGCGGACAAGCTGCTGTTCGTGGCCGCGGAAGAGAAGTTGAACTACGAGGGGATCGTGCAGCTGGTCGACCTGGCCCGCGTCGGGGCGGGCGAGGACCTGAAGATCGGGATCGTGACCGACGAGGCGCTGGCGATGCCCGGCGCGAGGACGTCCGGTGCGGCGACCGCGTCGTCCACGGGAGGCTGACGCTCCGACCGCCGCCCGTCTCCGCCCGGGCGCGGCGGGTCGTAACCGGCGCGCGTGCCTGCCCCCGAGCTTCACGCGGCCGCGCCCCGCCGCGGCCGGTCTGCCGGTGCGCGACACGGGATCGCGTCCCGCAGGGCAGCGGCCGGTTCCCGCGCACGAGGCTTTGCATGACCAACCCGTGGCACGACGTGGTTCCGGGGATCGCGCTGCCGCGCGAGTTCACGGCGGTGATCGAGATCCCGCTGGGGTCGAGCGCCAAGTACGAGCTGGACAAGAAGACTGGCCTGCTGCGGCTCGACCGTCTGCTCTACTCGGCCGTCTACTATCCGGCCAACTACGGCTTCGTGCCGCAGACGCTGGCCGAGGACGACGACCCGCTCGACGTGCTGGTGATGTGCCAGGAGGCGGTGGTGCCGCTGACGCTCGTGCGCGCGCGCGCCATCGGGCTGATGACGATGATCGACGGCGGCCGGAAGGACCACAAGGTCCTGGCGGTGGCGATCGACGACCCGGAGTTCGCCGGCGTGCGGGAGATCGGCGAACTGCCGCCCCACCGCTGGAGCATGGTGCGCCGCTTCTTCCAGGACTACAAGACGCTCGAGGGCAAGGTCGTCGCGGTCGACGAGATCCAGCCGGCGGAGTTCGCCCTGCCGATCATCGAGGACGCGCTGGCGCGCTACAGTGCCGAGCGGCGCCGCGGCTTTCCCGGGAGCTGAGCCGCGGGTCGCGCCGACGCCGGAGCCGCGGGCGGCGCCGTAGGACACGCAGCGGATCCCGCCGCGGCGTTGTCGCAGGGCAACGCCTGCCGCTTGGCCGTCGCGGAGCGGCGGTGTACCCTCCACAGATGTCCCACGCGCAGCCCGCGCGGCGGTTGAGCGCCGAGGATCTGGCGGCCCTTCCCGACGACGGCTCGAAGCACGAGCTTCAGGCAGGGCTCCTGGTCTCGGAGCCGGCGCCGGGTGCGCGGCACGGCTACTGCGCGGCCCGGGTGTGCGTGCTGCTCGGTACTCACGTGCACGCGATCGGGCTGGGCGCCGTCTTCGGCAACGACACCGGCTACCTCCTCGCCCGGTCGCCGGACACGGTTCGCGGGCCGGACGTATCGTTCGTCGCGCGCGAGCGATTGGGGACGACCGCGTTGCCGATCGGTCCGTTCCCCGGAGCGCCCGACCTGGCGGTGGAGGTCCTCTCGCCCAGCAACTCGCCGGCGGCGATCCGCGGCAAGGTCGCGGACTACCTTGCCGCCGGCACCCGGCTGGTGTGGGTCGTCGAGCCCGAGACGCGGACCGTCACGATCTACCGCTCGCTGCTCGCGCCGCGCACGCTGGCCGAGCGAGAGACGCTCGACGGCGAGGAGGTCGTGCCGGGATTCCGGGTCGCGGTGACCGAGCTGTTCGAGCGCGGATAGTCGAGGCTCGCGGCGATGCCGCCCGAGCGCGGACCGGCGCCGCCGCGCGGCCAGGACGAGCCGTTCGACCGCCTCGCGCGCGAAGCAGCTACTGCGGCGCCGCCCCGCCGGGCACGGTCGCCGGCTCCGCTCGACGCTCGCGGCGCGTCCGGCGCGGGAGCAGCCGCAGCAGCAGCGCCCCGCTGTCCTCGACCGCCGTGTACCAGACGGGGAGCGCGACGAGCGTGAAGACCGTCGAGCTGGCCAGGCCGCCGATCATCGCCAACGCCAGCGAGTCGATGTAGGCCCCGGCCACGGTGTAGCCGCTCCACGCCAGCGGCACGAGGCCGAAGATCGTGGTGATCGCGGTCATCAGGATCGGCCGCAGGCGGTCGCCGCAACCTTCGATCAGCGCCTCCTGCCGCGGCCGGTCGGAGCGCCGCAGCGCGTTGACGTGGTCGACCATCACGATCCCGTTGTTGACGACGAGCCCGATCAGGACGATCACGCCGACGAACGCCACGGCGTCGAGCGAATAGCCGCCGAGCCACAGCGCCCAGAAGGCGCCGAAGAAGGCGAGCGGCAGCGTGACCACGATCGCCAGCGGCTGCAGCAGCGACTCGAACAGCGCCGCCATCAGCAGCACGACCACCAGCAGCGACAAGAGCACCCCGCGGGTCATCGTCGCCAGCGCGTCGTCGTGCCGCCGGCCCCACTCGCCCCAGCTCCAGCCGTAGCCCTCGGGGAAGGCGAAGCCGCTCAGGCGCGCGGCGACGCGGCGCTGGGCCTCGTCCGTCGTCACCGCCTCCTCGAACTGCACGCTGACGCGGCCGGTGGTCCGGCGGTTCTCGCGCTCGATCCGCGGCGGCGTGCGGGCCAGCTCGACCTCCGCCACCGCCCCGAGCGGCACGGCCGGCAGCGCGCCGCGCGGCAGCGGCAGGTCCTCGAGCGCGGCCAGGCCCGGCTGGGCTCCCTCCGGCAGGCCGACGATCATCCGCAGCTCCCCGCGCGGATCGGCGAAGTGGCGCAGCTGCTGGCCGCGGAAGGCGAAACCGACGGCGTCGGCGACCTGCTGCGGCGAGAGCCCCGCGGCGCGGGTCCGCTCGGGATCGACGCGCAGCCGGACCTCGCGCTGCCCGCGCAGGCTCGGGCCGTAGATCTCGACCGAGCCGGGGATGCCGCGCAGCCGCTCCTCGATCTGGCCGGCGAGCGTCTCGATGAACTCCGGGTCCTCGCCGTGCAGCGCGAGCGGCACCATCCGGCGGCCTTCCGACCCGCCGCGGCGGTGCCAGAAGTCGCGGTCGCCGACCTCGAGCGCGACGCCGGGAATCACCGGCAACAGCGGCTCGAGCTGCTCCCGCAGCCGCTTGACCCCGTCGTCGGTCGCCCGCTCCTCCGGCAGGTAGACCCGGGTCGTGGCGTAGCCCCCGTCCTCGCCCCACACCGAGTACAGGCTCTCGTACCCCAGCTCCGCGCGGTTCTGCTCGATGACCTCCTCGACTCGGTCGACGTAGCCCTCGAGGATCTCCTTCGTCGCCGGATCGTGGATCTGGTAGACGATCGGAACGTCCTTCTGGCGGAAGCGTGGCTCGCCCGTCTTGTCGATCCAGCCGAGCGGCAAGGCGGCGCTGCCGGCCAGGGCGGCGAGGGCGACGAGCGTCAGCAGCCGGTGGCGCAGCGTGAAGCCGAGGAGCCGCCGGTAGGCCGGGACGAGCCGGCCGATGAGCAGGCCCGGGCGCACCTCGCTGCGCGGGGCGAAGCGCGAGGCGGCGAGCGGCAGGAAGCTCAGCGAGACGACGAGCGAGCACGTCACCGACAGGCACAGCGCCAGCGCCACCTGGCCGATGTAGATCGTCAGCTCGGAGCGGTCGGAAACGAGCAGCCACGACCAGACGATCAGCGTGGTCGCGGTCGAGGCGACGACGGCCAGCGCCACCTCCCGTGCGCCGATCGTCGCCGCGCGCCGCGCCGGGACGCCGAGCGACTCGTGGCGGTGGATGTTCTCGATCACGACGATGCCGTTGTCGACGAGCATCCCCACGCCGAGCATCAGCCCGAGCAGCGTCAGGACGTTGAGCTGCGCGCCGAGCAGGTACATCGCGCCGCAGGTGACGAGCAGCGAGAACGGGATCGCCGAGGAGACGATCGCGGTCGTGCGCCAGCGCCGGAGGAAGCCGTAGAGCACGGCCACCGCCAGCACCCCGCCGAGCAGGCCGGCGTCGCGCAGCCCGGCGATCGAGTTGCGGATCTCCTGACCGGCGTTGTCCCACACCAAGAGCTTGATCCCCGCGAGCTGCGGGTCGCGCTCGATCTCGGCGACGCGCAGCATCAGCCGGTCGACGGTCTCGACCGTGTTCGCCGTCGGTTCCTTGAAGACGTCGATCCCGATGGCGAAGCGGCGGTCCAGGTGCCGGCCGTAGGGCAGGCGCGGCTCCCTGCGCTCGACGCGCGCCACGTCGCCGAGGCGCAGGCCGTCGCCGATCCGCAGCTCCCGCAGCTCGGCCACGTCGCGGAAGCGTCCGGTTGCCCGCGCGTCCCAGCGCAGCCGGCCGTCGCGGATCGCGCCCAGGTCATGGTCGACGTTCTCGGCCTCCAGCCGCCGCAGCAGCTCCCCCGGCACGATCGCGTGCCGCTTGAGCGCGTCGAGGTCGAGGTCGATCCGGACCTCCTGCGGCTCGACCCCGTAGAGGTCGACCCGCGCCACACCCTGGATCCGCTCGAGCGGCCGGCCGATGCGGCGCTCGAGCAGGTCCCACGACTCGGACAGATCGCGCTCGGCCGAGATCCGGCCCTGGAGGATCGCCCCGCCCGCCGGGCCGCTCTGGTCGCCGCGGACGCCGATGAAGCCGACGCCCGCGGGCAGCGCGGGCCGCACGCGCTCGACCGCCTCCCGCACCTCCATCTTCTTCAGATCGATGTCCGCGCCCCAGTCGAACCGCACCTCGATCTCCGAGCTGCCCGCGGAAGCTCCGGACTCGATCGAGCGGATCCCGGGAATCCCCGCGATCTCCTCCTCGAGCGGCATCACCACCTGGCGCACGCCCTCGAGCGGGTGGCTGCCGGCGAACGGCACCTCGACGTCGATCTCCGGCTCGTCCACCGTCGGCATGAAGTCCAGCGGCAGGTAGGCGAAGCCGACGGCACCCAGCACCATCAGGCTCGCGAGCAGCGTCAGCGTCGCCACCGGCCGCTCGATCGACAGCTCGGTCAGCCTCATCGCGCGACCTCCCCCACCGCGTCCGGAGCCGCCGCCCGGGCGGCGCGCGGGGCTCCGTGGAACGCCCGGTACACGCAGGGGATCACGATCAGCGTCAGGGCGGTGGACGCGCACAGGCCGCCGATCACCGTCACCGCCAGCGGCGCGCGCAGCTCTCCGCCGGCGCCGAGACCGAGCGCCAGCGGCAACAGTCCGAGCACGGTCGTCCCGGTGGTCATCAGGATCGGGCGCAGCCGCTCGTGCCCCGCATCCACGAGTGCCGCGTCGACCGGCTGGCCCTCGGCTCGCCGCCGCTGCACCGCGTCGACCAGTACGATCGCGTTGTTGACCACGATCCCGGCGAGCATGATCAGGCCCATCAGCGCCAGCACGCCGACCGCGGTCCGGGTGACGAGCAGGGCGGCGACGACCCCGCTCGTCCCGAGCGGGACCGAGAGCAGGATCACGAGCGGGTAGCGGAACGACTCGAACTGCACCGCCATCACGGCGTAGACCAAGAACAGCGCGAGCGCCAGCGCGACGATCAGGCTGTCGAGGGAGAGCTTCAGCTCGACGTCCTGCCCGCTCAGCTCGACCGAGGTCCCCGGCGGCAGCCGCAGGGCCGCCAGGCGCGCGCGCACCTCGTCCAGGGTCTCGCCCAGGCGCGCCGCGGGCGCCCGCCCCGTCACCAGGGCGACGCGCGCCCCTCCGGCGCGGTGGATCGCCGCCGGCCCGCGCTCGATCTCGATGTCGGCGACCGCCGACGCGGGGACCGTACCGCCCCCGGGCAGGCGCACCCGCAGCCGCTCGACGGTGTCGGCACGCGACCGCGCGGCCTCCGACGCACGGAGCCGGATGTCGAGCCGCTCCTCGCCCTCGCGAAACAGGCCCACGACGTCGCCGTGGATCTGGCTGCGTAGCGAGCTGCCGATCGTCTCGGCGTCGAGCCCGAGCGCGGCGGCCCGCTCGCGGTCGATCGCGACGCGGATCTCCGGGCTCCCCGGCTCGACGCTCGTCGCCACGTCGGCCACGGCGGGCACGAGCCGGAGCGCCGCCTCGACCTCGGCCGCCGCCGCTTCCAGCTCGGCGAGGTCGTCGGAGAACACCTGCACCTCGACCGGCGGGCGGATCGACAGCGCCGAGGGGTGCGCCAGCTCGGCATCGAAGGCCGGGAAGCGGGCGAGCGCCTCGCGCACGCGGGCCACGGCCGCGGCCTCCTCGTCCGCGCGACCGGTCCCGGCCAGGACGAAATCGATCTGGCCCAGGTGCTCGCCCAGCGTCTGCCGGCCCGAGGCCGACGAAGGCACGCCGCCGACGACGGAGAACACGCGGGCGAAGCGCGCGTCGGAGACGAACGGCGCCTCGATCTGCTCGGCGACGGCGGCCGCGCTGTCGAGCGGCGTGCCCGCCGGGAGCTCGAGACGGAACGCGAATTCGCCTTGCGACAGGTCCGGCACGAGCGCGGTGCCCAGCGACGGCACCACGGCGAGCGACAGCAGGAACAGCAGCAGCGCCAGCGAGATCACGGTCCAGCGGCGGCGGAGCGCCGCGGCGGTCCAGCGTGGGTAGGCCCGCTCCAGCCGCTCGTAGGCGAGCGCCAGCGGCCGGGTCGCCAGCGCGAAGCCGCGGGAGACGATCCACCACGCCGCTCCTCCGGCGAGCCCCGCGAGCAGCAGCACGAAACGCAGCGGGAACAGCAGCGCGGTCGCGACGCGGCTGCCCCGGCTGCGACCGTCGCCGACGGGCAGCAGGGCCAGGCCGCCCAGGCGGAACGTCCCCGCCGGCGGAGCGCCGTCCGATGCCGGTGCCACGCGCGCCGGGCCGCGCGCGGCCAGCGACGGTACGACGGTCAGGGCGACGAGGAGGGACGCCAGGAGCGAGAGGCAGACGGTCACCGCCAGGTCGTAGAACAGCTGCCCGGCGACGCCGCGCACGAAGACGACCGGGACGAACACGGCGAGCGTCGTCAGCGTCGAGGCCGTGACCGCGCCGCCGACCTCTCCCGCCCCGATCATCGCGGCCCGATCGCGCGGCATCCCGTCGGCCCGCCGCCGGGCGATCGCCTCGAGCACGACGATCGAGTTGTCGACGAGCATCCCGCTGCCGAGAGCGAGCCCGCCGAGCGACATCAGGTTGAGCGACACGCCGGCCTGGGCCATCGGCAGGAAGGTGACCACGGTCGAGACCGGGATCGACAGCGCGATGATCCCCGTGGCGCCCGGGTCGCGCAGGAAGAAGTAGAGCACGAGCACCGCGAGCGCCCCGCCCAGGATCGCCGCCGACCAGACCTCGCCCACCGCGGAGGCGATGTAGCGCGACTGGTCGGTCAGCTCCTCGACCCGCAGGTCGGCGGGCAGCTCGCCGCGCAGCCGCCCCAGCTCCTCGCGGATCGCCCCGGCCACCGCGAGCGTGTTGGCCGATCCCTCGCGGTGCAGGGCGAGCTCGACGACCTCGCGCCCTCCCGCGCGCACGATTTCCTGCCGGTCGCGGTGGCCGCGCCGGACGCGGGCCACGTCCTCGACCCGGACGCGGCCCTCCGGCCCCTCGCGAACGACCGTGCGGCGCACCTCGTCGAGGTCGTCGAACTCGTGCGAGGTGCGCACGAGGTAGACCGCCCCGCGGTCGCGCAGGTTGCCGCCGGGGCGATCGACGTTCTCGGCCCGCAGCGCGGCGGCCAGCTCCGAGATGTCGAGCCCGAGGGCGGCCAGGCGCTCCTCGTCGACCGCGACCTGGATCTCCGGCGCGAGCCCGCCCCGGACCCGGGCCGCCGCGACGCCGTCCACCGCCTCGAACCGCCGCTTGATCCAGCGTTCGGCCAGCTCCCGCAGCTCGTCGAGCGGGCGCTCGCCGGAGAGGGCGAGCCGCACCACCGGGTCGAGGGCCGGGTCGTAGCGCAGCACGCGCGGCGGCTCGGCCTCGCGCGGCAGCTCGACCAGGCCGAGCTTCTCGCGCACGTCGAGCGCCGCGAAGTCCATCTCCTCGTCCCACTCGAACTCGAGCACGACCTCGGACAGCCCGGCGCGCGAGGTCGAGCGCATGTCGCGCACGCCGGGGATCACCCCGACCGCCTCCTCGACCGGACGCGTGACGAACTGCTCGACCGAGACCGGCGCCGCGTCCGGGTAGCCGGTCTGGATCGTCAGCGAGGGGTAGGACAGGTCGGGCAGCAGCTCGACCGGCAGCCGCCACGCCGACAGCCAGCCGAAGACCGCGAGGGCCACGGTCAGCATCGCGACCGTCACCGGCCGGCGGACCGCGATCTCGGGGAGCGTCACCCGCGAACCCTAGGAGGCCGCGGCCTCGACCACCCGCACGCGCGCACCCTCGGTCAGCGCCGACGCCCCGGCGGTCACGACGTGCGCGTCCGGCTCGAGCCCGACGGGCTGGCCGGCGACGCCGATCACCTCGACGCGGTCGCCCTCCTCGTACCCCAGGCCGACCTCGACCTTGACCACCCGCTCGCCGGAGTCGTCGAGGCGGAACAGGTGCCAGCGGCGGCCCTCGGCGACCAGTGCCGAGCGCGGCACGACGAGCGCGTCGGCGTGCGTGTCGGTCACGATGTCGACGCGGACGAACGCGCCGGGGCGCAGCTCGGCCTCTCCGCTCGCGGCGAGCGTGACCTTGACCGTGCCGGTCCCGGGATCGACCGCCGGGGCGATGCGCTCGATCCGCGCCTCGAGTGCCGCGCCCGCGGCGTCCGCCGCCAGCCGCACCGCCTGGCCGGGCCGGAGGCGGGGCAGGTGCCGCTCGGGCACGTTGACGTCGACGTACAGCGGGTCGAGATCCGCCAGGTCGTACAGTGGAGACCCGTCACCGACGGTCGCCCCGACGTCGAGGTGGCGCCGGAGGATCCGGCCGCCGAACGGCGCCCGCACGACCGTGCGCGACAGCGTCAGCTCGGCCAGCGCGGCCGCCTGCTCGGCCTCGATCGTGTCGCGCTCGACGGTCTCGTAGGCTTCGTCGGAGAGCAGGCCCTGGGCGTGCAGCCGCTCGGCCCGCTCCAGCTCGCGCCGCTTCACGTCGCGGGCCGCGGTGCGACGCTCGGCTTCGATCCGCTGCTCGTCGTCCTCCAGCTCCACCAGCGCCTGTCCCTCGGCGACCCGCTGGCCCTCTTCGACGAGCAAGCGACGGACGACGCCACGGGTGCGGGCGGTGACCGTCGCCTGGCGGTCGGCGCGGACCGTCGCGCTCGTCGAGTACAGCGATGCGATGGCCTGGCGGCCGACCGCAGCGGTGCTGACGGCGATCGGGTCGGCCTCGGGCGTCTCGGGGTCGGTGGAGGACTCGCCACCGGAGGGCGCCGCGGCACGAGAGCCTGCATCGCGCCCGCAGCCCGCGCCGCCGAGTAGCGCGACGAGGAGCGCGGCCGGCAGCAGCATCCAGGCGCGTTCGATGGGAGGTCCGGGCTTGCCTCTCACAGCTTCTCCCCCGAGCGCGCGCGGCGCCGCCCCCCTCTCATACGACCGACCCCCGCGGTCGGTTCCCACGAGCGCACCCCGCACCCGCCGAGCCGTGCCCCGGCCAGCATAGCCGCTCCGCCGCGGTTTCGCCCCGGCTCGGCACCGACGCAAGCGTGGCCGCCGCCCGCCGGCCTCACGGCTGCGGTGGTTTCCGGGGCCTCGCGCCACGGCTGCCGCGGCTCGGCGGCTCCCCGGACCCGGGTGGCGGCCGTTCCTCGACGCGGCCCGAGGCGGAATGACATCCGCGGAGAGTTCTGCTTTGCTAGGGCTCGACGGAGGACACGCCGCGTGAGGACGGCCGCTGCGCTGCTCGTGGTCGCCGCGGGAATCGCCGGAGTCGGATGCTCCCGGGAAACCCGGGGGACGTTCTTGGGCTACGTCGAGGGGGAGTACGTCCACGTGGCGTCGCCCGTGGGGGGTACGCTCGTCGGGCTCGCGGTCGCGCGCGGCGGCGAGGTGGAGCCCGGCCAGCTCCTGTTCGAGCTGGATCCGGAGCCGGAGGCGTCGGTCGCGCGCGAGTCGGAGCAGCGGCTGTCCCAGGCGCGGTCGCGTCTCGAGGATCTCACCAAGGGCCGGCGCCCGTCCGAGATCGAGGCGCTCGCCGCGCGCCTGGAGCGGGCGCGGGCGGAGCTTCAGCTCGCCGCCGTCGAGGCGGCGCGACTCGAGGCGCTCCATCGCGAGCGGGTCGTCTCGACCGAGGAGCGGGATCGCGCGCAAGCCACGCTCGATGCGGCCCGGGCCGAGGCCGCGGGCTTCGAGGCCGATCTCGAGACCGCGCGGCTCGGTGGTCGGGTGGACGAGATCCGGGCGGCGGCGGCGGAGGTCGAGGCCGCGGAGGCGGCGCTCGCCACGGCGCGCTGGACGCTCGCGAAGAAGCGCCCGGAGGCGCCGGTCGCGGCCCGGGTCCACGACACGCTGTATCGACCCGGCGAGTGGGTCGCGGCCGGCAGCCCGGTGGTGTCGCTGCTCCCGCCCGGCAACGTCAAGCTGCGCTTCTTCGTGCCGGAGCCGCAGCTCGCGGCGATCCACCCCGGCGCGAGCGTGGTCGCCGCCCTGGACGGGGTGCCGGAAGCGGTCCCGGCGACCGTCAGCTACGTGTCGACCGAGGCCGAGTTCACCCCGCCCGTGATCTACAGCCGCGAGACCCGTGCCAAGCTGGTCTACATGGTCGAAGCGACGTTCGCCGAGCCGGAGCGCGCTGGCCGGCTCCGGCCGGGCCAGCCGGCGGACGTCCGGCCGTCCGCCTCCGCCCGATGAGCCACGAACCGTTCGTCATCGACGTCCGGGACGTGACCAAGACGTTCGGCGGCCGGGCGGTGGTCGATCGCATCGCGCTGCAGGTGGGCCGCGGGGAGATCTACGGCTTTCTCGGACCGAACGGCAGCGGCAAGACCACGTTCCTGCGCGTGCTGTGCGGCCTGCTGACGCCGGACAGCGGCGACGGCCAGTGCCTGGGCTACGACATCCGGACCCAGGCGGCGCAGATCAAGCAGCACGTGGGGTACATGACCCAGCGCTTCAGCTTCTACGAAGACCTCACCGTCGCGGAGAACCTCGACTTCGTGGCGCGCATCTACGGCGTGCCGTCGCGACGGGAGGCGGTCGAGCGCAGCCTCGAGGGCCTGGGGCTCGCGGCTCGGCGGCGACAGCTCGCGGGCACGCTGTCCGGCGGATGGAAGCAGCGGCTCGCGCTCGCCGCCTGCCTGATCCACGGGCCGCGGCTCCTGCTGCTGGACGAGCCGACGGCCGGCGTGGATCCGAAGGCCCGGCGCGAGTTCTGGGAGACGATCCACCGACTGGCCGTGGACGGCCTGACCGTGCTCGTCACCACGCACTACATGGACGAGGCCGAGCGCTGCCATCGGCTGGCCTACATCGCCAACGGAAGCCTGCTGGCGCGGGGCACCGTGGCCGAGGTCGTGGGCGCGGTCGCCCTGGTCACGTGGGAGGTCGCCGGACCGGACCTCCCGGGCCTCGCGACGCGGCTGCGCGGCCGGCCCGGCGTCGAGCAGGTCGTCGTCTTCGGCAACGCGCTGCACGTCAGCGGCCGGGACGCGGCCCGGCTCGAGGCCGCGCTCGAGCCCTGGCGTCGCGGCGCGTGGCGCTGGGAGCGCGTGGCGACCGGCCTCGAGGACGTCTTCATCACCCTGATGGAGACGCCGCCGGAGAGCCGATGAAGTCCCGTGCGTTCGACGTCCGGCGCTGGTGGGCCGTCGTCGGCAAGGAGTTCATCCAGATGCGGCGGGACCGCCTGACGTTCGCGATGATGATCGGGATCCCGCTGCTGCAGCTGATCCTGTTCGGCTACGCCATCAACGCCGACCCCAAGCACCTGCCGACGGCGGTGCTGTCCGCCGACAACGGCGTGTTCTCGCGCACGCTGGTCTGGGCGCTGCGCAACAGCGACTACTTCGAGATCGTGCGCGAGGCGCGCAGCGAGGCCGAGGTCCGCCGGCTGCTGGCGCTCGGCAGCGTGCAGTTCGTGCTGCACATCCCCGAGGACTTCTCGCGCAAGCTGCTGCGGGGGGAGCGCCCGGCACTGCTGCTCGAGGCCGACGCCACCGACCCGGTGGCGACCGGCGGCGCGCTGGCGGCGATCGCGGGCCTGGCCGGGTCGGCGCTGGACCGCGACCTCGTCGGGCCGCTCGCCGGGCTGCGCGCCGCCCCGGGCCCGATCGAGCTGCGCACGCACCGTCACTACAACCCCGAGACGATCACGCAGTACAACATCGTGCCCGGCCTGATGGGCGTGGTGCTGACGATGACGATGGTGATCATCACCGCGGTGGCGATCACGCGCGAGCGCGAGCGGGGCACGATGGAGAACCTGCTCGCGACCCCGGCCCGCCCCGGCGAGGTGATGCTGGGCAAGATCGTGCCCTACATCCTGGTGGGCTACGTCCAGGTGCTGCTGATCCTGCTCGCGGCCCGGCTGCTGTTCGACGTGCCGCGCGTCGGCAGCGTGCCGCTCTTGCTCGGCGTGATGCTGCTGTTCATCACCGCCAACCTGGCGATGGGCATCACCTTCTCGACCATGGCCACGACCCAGCTCCAGGCGATGCAGATGGCGTTCTTCTTCTTCCTGCCGTCCTTGATGCTGTCGGGCTTCATGTTCCCGTTCCGCGGGATGCCGGCCTGGGCCCAGGTGCTGGGCGAGGCGCTGCCGCTGACCCATTTCCTGCGGATCGTGCGCGGCATCCTGCTCAAGGGCAACGGCGCGGCCGAGATCGCGCCCGAGGTCTGGCCGATCGCGCTGTTCACGCTGCTCGTGATGAGCCTCGGCATCAAGCGCTACCGCAGGACGCTGGATTGACGGCGGCTTCGCCGGCCACGCCGCCGCCTCCGCCGAGGCGACCGGAGCCGAACGCCGGCCCGTCAGGGTGCGAAGACGTCCCGCAGCAAGATCGAAAGACCCGGGAGCAGGAGGGTGCTCACGCTGTCCGACGCGCCGAACGAGCGACCCGGCGCCACGCCGGCCTGCTGGAGGCGGTCGACCTCGACGGTGTTGGCGTCGGGATCGACAGCCCAATACTCCAGGACCCCGTGTTGCGCGTAGAGCGCGCGCTTCGCACCGAGATCGAACTCCCGGCTGTGGGGCGAGAGGACCTCGACGCACAGGTCCGGGGCGCCCCGGACGCCTTCCTCGGCGATGAGACCCCGGCGAGTGTTGGACAGGTAGACGATGTCCGGCTGCAATACGGTCTCGGCGCCGAGGATCACGTCGAGCGGAGCCGCACGCACCACGCCCAGCCGCCGGGGTTCGGCAAAGTTGAACAGCGCGGCGAACAGTCGCGCGACCACCGTCTGGTGCCGGAAGGACGGGGCAGGCGTCATGACCAGTTGCCCTTCGAGGAGCTGATAGCGGGGACCGGTCTCCGGAAGCGTCCGGTACTCGGCGTAGGTGAGCTTGATGCCAGCCCGGATCGGTTCCATGTTGATCTCGCTGCTGGATTGTACGCCGGGCCGAGACGTGCTTCAAGGTCCGCGGTCGCCGCGAGAGCGCGGCGCGGACCGCTGGAGAGCGCCGCGAATCGGTGCCCGGAGAGCCGATGGGGGCGCCGCTCGACGCGAGCCCGACGCTCGGCGCGCCACGAGAGCGGTGCTACCCTCGGTGGGTCCGGCGGCAAGGAGCCGCCGGATCGGCGGAGGTCGTGCGTGCGTGCCTGCGTACGGTCGCTGTGGGCCATCCCGCCCCTCGTGCTCGCGGCCGCCGCGACGGCGACGCCGCAGGCGGCCGACACGGTGAAGCTCGCGGGCTACCTCGAGTTCAGGAAGCCCGGCCTGCTGATCGTCGACGGGCAGCGGATCGAGGCCACGCCCGGGACCAGGTTCCGCGGCGGCGGGAAGGCGAGGTCGATCGGCGCGATTCCGCTCGGCTACGAGATCAAGGTCAGCGGGACGCGGCGGGCCGACGGCACGATCGTGGCCGGCTCGCTCGAGGCCCGGCCGAACGGCGCGGGCCTGATCGAGCAGGAGGTGCTGAGCGGCACGCAGCAGCTGGAGCAGGCGTACGTCGAGGCCGCCCAGGTCTACGAGCCGGGCGCCGGCGGCAAGCAGCGGGTGATCGGCGAGCTGCTCGATTCCGGGCCGCAGGTCGCGCGGGCGCGGGCGATCGTCGACCGTCTGCTTCCGGCCTACGTCGATCCGCGGCAGGTGCGGGTCTACGTCGTCGAGAACCCGGAGTGGAACGCGATGGCGATGGCCAACTTCTCGATCTACGTCTTCTCCGGCCTGATGGCCGACGCGGACGACGACGAGCTGGCGATCGTGCTCGGCCACGAGATCGCCCACGCGACCCACGAGCACAGCCGCAAGCAGGCGAAGAAGGGGCTGTTCAGCGGGATCGCCGGGCAGGCCGCGGTGCTCGGGGCGGAGGTGCTCGACGACCCGCTGGCGCGCGCCGCGGCGCAGCAGGGCGCCGCGGCCGGGGTGATGACCTTCGGCAACTTTTTCAGCCGGGACGACGAGGACCAGGCCGATCGCGTCGGCCTGCGCTACGTCTACGAGGCGGGGTACGACTACCGCAAGGCCCCGGCGCTGTGGCGGCGGTTCGCGGAGAAGTACGGCGACGCCGACAAGGTCAGCAACTTCTTCTTCGGCGATCACTCGCTGAGCGCGAAGCGCGCGGCCGACCTCGAGCGCGAGATCGCCCGCAACTACTCGAGCCCGGCCAAGGATCCGCCCTCGCGCGCCAGGCGCTGAGCGCTCGCCCCCGCCGACCGAGGCAGCGAACGATCGACGACGCGTTCCTGCGCCTACGGCCGGCGGCGACGGCCGAGCACGTAGGCGCAGGCGCCAGCGAGGGCCAGCAGCAACAGGCCGGTGCCGAGCGGGCCGACCGCGGGGACGCCGACGACCACCGTGGCCGGGCCCGTCGTGCGCTCCTTGCCGAGGATCTCGAACAGCGTGTCGTTGCCGAACGAGCCGCAGGTCGCCGCGGGCGTCCAGTCGGTGCAGCCGGTGTCGAAGCCGTCGAGCGGGTTCCTCCAGACGAACGGGTTCCCGGCGGCCGCGTTCCGCGTGCTCCAGTAGTGGAGGTTGAAGAAGAGCGGCCGGACCTGCTGCGAGACCCAGACGACCCCCGGCGGCGCGTTGCAGTCGACTCCGACCGACAGGTCGCCGGTCCCGTCGTCCGTGAAGTCGACGTTTGCGGGAAACACGCACCCCGGAAGCGGCGCGCCCGGCAGGCCGCCGGCGTCGGTGTAGAAGGCCGTGTTGACCCACTCCGCCAGGGCGCCCCCCGGGCTCGTCGACCAGACACCCGGCGTGTTCACCCGCTTGATGTCCCAGCCCGCCGGGCTCGTGACGATGAAATCGTCGGCGCCCTCCGCGTCGTACCCGTCCTTTCCGAAGGGGAGGTCCGTATCGATGAACGCGGAGCCCGACGGATCGTCGAGCTGGCGGTACAGGACCTCGTATCCGGTCGTGGGGAAGTCCAGCGTACCGTCGTCGGACACAACGGCGGGAGGACCGGACTGGCCCACGGCGAGGCCGCCGGAAACGAGCAGGAAGAGCGCGACCGAAAGCGACACGAACCCGATCGTCTTCCGCATGGTCTGCTCCAGTGCCGTGGGGCAGGAGCGGGGTTCGGAGCCGATGCCAGCCTCCCTCCGGCCTAGCCCCGGCCTAGCCCTGGCCTAGCCCCGGCGGCGGCGGCGGCCGAGCACGTAGGAGGCGCCGCAGCCGCCGGCGCCCGCTTCCCCTATACTCCGGTCCCCGATCCGGGCCAAGGGAAAACGACCGACCCGGCCGAAAACCCCGGCGAACTCCGTGTCGTAGACTGTTGGGCCGCGTCCCTGCCCGGACGTCCCGCGCCGCTCCCCCGAGGGAAGTGCGCCCCGAGGAACACGATGATCTTCGATCGCCGCCGCCTGCCGGTCCTGATGCTCGCCCTGTTCGCGCTTGCTTCGCCCGTCTCGGGCAAGGGCGCCGAGGAGGACGAAGCGAGCGAGAAGAAGGACGAGGGGCTGCCGCTCGAGCCCACGCGCAAGGTCGAGTTCACGACGGACGAGGCCACCTGGCTGTCGCTCGACGTCAGCCCGGACGGCGAGACGCTCGCGCTCGAGCTGCTGGGCGACCTGTACACGCTGCCCTTCGCCGGCGGGCGGGCGACGCGCATCACCTCGGGCCTCGCGTTCGACACCCAGCCGCGCTTCTCCCCGGACGGCGCCTGGATCGCCTTCCTCAGCGACCGCGACGGCGCGGAGAACCTGTGGATCGCCCGCGCCGACGGCTCCGAGCCGAAGCAGCTGAGCGAGGACACCAAGGCCGACTTCGCCTCGCCGGCGTGGACGCCCGACGGCCAGACCGTGATCGTCTCGCGCTCGACCTGGGGGCTGCGGACGCACGAGCTGTGGAGCTATCACGTCCGGGGCGGGGCGGGAGTCCAGATCACGAAGGCCAAGCCGACCCCGGACACCCGGCGCACGGAGCGGCACAACGCGATGGGAGTCGCCGCCTCGCCCGACGAGCGCTACCTGTACTACGCCCAGCGCCGGGGCGGCTTCGAGTACAACGCCGACCTTCCGCTGTGGCAGATCGCCCGGCGCGACCGGATCACCGGCGACGAGGACGTCCTGACGCAAGCGCCGGGGAGCGCGCTGCGGCCGCTGCTCTCCCCCGACGGGACGAAGCTGGTGTACGGCACGCGGCTCCACAACGAGACGGGGCTGCGCCTGCGCGACCTGCACAGCGGCGAGGATCGCTGGCTCCGCTACCCCGTGCAGCGCGACGACCAGGAGGCGCGCTTCACGCGCGACCTGCTCCCCGGCTACGCGTTCACGCCCGACGGCCGCGAGGTGGTCGTCACCGCCGGCGGCCGGATCTGGCGGATCGCCGTCTCGTCCGGGGACGCGACCGCGATCCCGTTCACGGCCGATGTCGCGCTGGACCTCGGCCCGCGGCTGCATTTCCCGCAGCGCGTCGAGCAGGGTCCGGTCCGCGCGCGGCTGATCCAGGGTCCGGCCCAGTCGCCCGACGGGCGCCGTCTGGCGTTCTCGGCGCTGACGCGGCTGTACGTGATGGACCTGCCCGGCGGGAAGCCGGTGCGCGCCACGTCGGGCGAGGCGCGCGAGTTCCAGCCGGCGTGGTCGCCCGACGGCGCGTGGCTGGCCTACGTGACGTGGTCGGCGGAAGGCGGCCACCTGTGGAAGGTCCGCGCGGGCGGCGGCTCACGGCCGGTGCGACTGAGCGACGTGCCCGCGTTCTACACCGACCCCGTTTGGGCTCCCGACGGCAAGCGCATCGTGCTGCTGCGCGGCTCGGCCTTCGAGCGCACGCAGAGCGAGGGAGACTTCGGCCCGCCGCCGGGGATGGACCTGATCTGGATCCCCGCCGCGGGTGGCGCGGCGCGGCTCGTGGTCCCGGCGCGCGGCGTCGGGCGACCGCACTTCACGCGCGACCCCGAGCGCATCTACCTCTACCTCAGCCCGGGCCTGTTCGCCGCGGAAGGGCCGAACGGGCTCGTCTCGGTGCGCTTCGACGGCAGCGAGCGGCGCGAGCACCTGAAGCTCACCGGGCCGGGGCTGTACTTCGCCGAGGAGCCGGTGCCGGCGACCGAGATCCAGGCCAGCCCCGACGGCCGCTGGGCGCTGGCCCACGTCGCGAACCAGCTCTACGTCGTGGCCCTGCCGCGCTACGGCGGGGAGGCACCGGTGGTCTCGCTCGACAAGCCGTCGGTGCCGCTCGAGAAGCTGACCGAGGCCGGCGTCGACTACTTCGCCTGGTCCGCCGACGGCGAGACGATGACCTGGGCCGTGGGATCGACCTTCTTCCGCCGGACCCTCGCCAGCGTGACCTTCGAGAAGAAGAAGAAAGAAGAGGACGAAGAGGACGCCGCCGCCGATGAGGACGCCGACGGCGAGCGGCCGACGGAGGACGCCGCCCCGCCGCCCGATCGCCCCGATCCCGCCGAGCGCACCGAGGTCACCGTCGAGGTCGCGCGCAGCATCCCGCGCGGCACGGTCGCCCTGCGCGGGGCGCGACTGGTCACGATGCGCGGGGACGAAGTGATCCCCGAGGGCACGGTGGTCGTGCGCGACGGTCGCGTGCTCGCGGTCGGCCCGTCATCCCAGGTCGCCGTGCCGGAGGGCGCGCAGGTGTTCGACGTGCCGGGTACGACGATCGTCCCCGGTTTCATCGACACCCACGCCCACTGGGGCGAGATCCGCCGCGGCGTGCTCGACGTCCAGAACTGGAGCTTCCTCGCCAACCTGGCCTACGGCGTGACGGCCGGGCTCGACGTGCAGACCTCGACCAACGACATGTTCGCCTACCAGGATCTGGTCGACGCCGGCGAGATCCTCGGTCCGCGCGCGCACTCGACCGGACCCGGCATCTTCTCCGACAACGCCTTCGAGTCGCTGGACCAGGCGCGGGGCGTGCTGCGCAAGTACAAGGAGCACTACCGCACGCGCAACCTGAAGTCGTACATCGTCGGCAACCGCAAGCAGCGCCAGTGGGTGGCGCAGGCGGCGCACGAGCTGGAGATGATGCCGACGACCGAGGGCGGGCTCGACCTCGAGCTGGACCTGACGCACGCGATCGACGGCTTCCACGGCAACGAGCACAGCCTGCCGATCGTGCCGCTGTACCGCGACGTGGTCGAGCTCTACGCACGCTCCCGCATCGCCTACACGCCGACGCTGCTCGTGGCCTACGGCGGTCCGTTCGGCGAGAACGCCTTCTACGCCACGGAGGAGGTCCACGACGACCCGAAGCTGAACCATTTCACGCCCCATGCCGTCCTCGACGCCCGGACGCGCAAGCGGCCGTGGTTCCGGCGCGGCGACTATCACTACCCGGCCGTCGCGGCGCAGGCGGCGAAGATCCTGCGCGCCGGCGGGCTCGTCGGCGTCGGCGCGCACGGCCAGCTGCAGGGACTCGGCTACCACTGGGAGCTGTGGGCGCTGCAGAGCGGCGGGATGACCCCGCTCGAAGCGCTGCGCTGCGCCACGCTCCACGGGGCGGAGATCCTGGGTTTCGCCGACGACCTCGGGAGCCTCGAGCCGGGCAAGCTCGCCGACCTCGTGGTGCTCGAGCGCAACCCGCTCGACGACATCCGCAACACGAACAGCGTGCGCCTCGTGATGAAGAACGGCGAGCTGTTGCGGGGCGACACGCTCGACCGACTGTGGCCGAGCGAGAAGAAGCTGCCGCCGCTGTGGTTCCACGACGAGGCATCCCCGACCGCGGCCGCAGGCCCGGCGTGGCCGTAGCCATCCGTGAGAACGGCGATCGGCGGGCGTGACCGCGGGGGAGCCGCCGTGACGACGAGCAAGTTCCGCGATCTCGCGCTCGAGCTTCCCGGAGCGACGGAGGGTGCGCACATGGGGCACCCCGACTTCCGGGTGGCGGGCAAGATCTTCGCGACGCTCTGGCCGGACGGGGAGTTCGGCATGGTCAAGCTGACGCCGGTGCAGCAGGAGGTCTTCGCGCACGCCGAGCCCGGCGTGTACCGGCCGGTCAAGGGGGCCTGGGGGCGCCGGGGCTGCACCAGCGTTCGGCTGCGGGCGGCCCGGGTCGAGAGCGTGCGGGAGGTCCTCGCGGCGGCGTGGGGCAACGCCGCACCGAAGCGGTCGCCTCGGTCGTGACGAGCGTGGGCACCACGGAAGCTGGCGCGCGGCCGGCGCCCGGCGGGCGCGCCGCCGCGCGACCCCGCGGGCTGGCGTCGACCCTCGCCGCAGGGGTGTTGCTCGCCTGCGCGGAACCGACGACGCGCCCGGCCTCGTTCGCCGAGCTGGCGTTCGAGACCGTGGCTCCCCCGGGCTGGGCCAAGATCGGCCAGGAGATGACCAACCGGCGCAGCCACTTCTCGCTGAAGATCGAGGACCTGACCGGGGCCGAGCAGGACTTTCTCGCGGGCCTGCCCGGATCGATCGAGCCGGAGCTGACGAGGTGGACGCTGCACTACTTCGGGAACGCGACGCTCGGCGCGCGGGTCGACACGACGGTCGGCGGGCTACCCGCCCGCCTCGTCGAGTTCGCCGCCGTCTCCCGGCCCGGCCAGCAGCCGACGCACGTCCGCTACTGGGTCGTGCGCCGCGGCGTCGCGCTGTACCTGTTCCGCGCCGTCCTCTCTCCCGGACGTCTCGAGCCGGACGCCGCCGCGGTCGACGCGATCGTCGCCGGGATCCGCTTCCTCCCGCTGCTCGACGGCATCCCGGCATCGCCCGAAAGCGATCCGGAGCCGCTGATCCTGGAGCCCGGCGACGGGCCGGCGTGAGCCGCTCGACCGGCGGGCGCCGTGGAGCCCGAGTCGAGAGTCGTCGGCGTCGCGCGGGCCGGATCCGCCGCACCCTCCGCGGAGCGCGACGACCGTGCCGCCGGTCGGAGGATCACGCGAGATCGAGGTCGGTCGCCGCGAAGTCGCCGCCGGTGCAGAGCAACGGCTCGCCCGCGAGCTTCGCGGTGGCATAAGACAGGCAATCCCCGAAGCTCAAAGCGGCGACGTGGCGCCCCCTGCCGAACCGGAGCCAGGCCTCGACGGCGGCGCCGAAGTGGGCATCGCCGAAGGGCACGGTCTCGATCGACCCCTCGAGCAAGAACCGCGACAGCAGGCCGCGCGCGTCCCGTTCCAGGCGCGCGGAAAGAACGATCGCGGTCTCGGTCAGGGTCGGGACTCCGACACCGACCTTCGCCGCCCTCCCGAGCTTGTCGATGAGAGCGGGGAAGTCGGGCTCCTCGAGAGCGACGGCCACGATCGCCGAGGTGTCGAGGATCGCACCCCCGCCTCGCCGTAGCCGAGGATCGCCTCCTCCTCCGCCCGACGGAGGCTGCGGCCCAGTTCGCTCTGCGGGACGAGCGGCCAGACCTCGCAGACACGCCCGCGTCAGCCGCCGAGCCACGCACGACGCCGATCCGTGAGCCGGACGGTATCAACCTGCTGGGGTTGGGTCGGCGGCGTTCCCCGTCGGGGCGTCGCACCGGCGTGGCACTGCGGCGGCTGCGCGTCAGCGTGGCGCGCCGGTCCGGGGCGACGCGTGGTCAGGCGGCGTCGCGGACGATGACGGCGAGCGACAGGTCGTCGCCCGGGCGGCAAGCGCCGACGAAGCGATCGACCTCTTCGAGCAGACGGGAGCCGACCCGATCGGGGGGCAGGTCGCGCAGCTGCGGCACGAGGGCCTCCAGCCGCGCGAGCCCGAACTCCTCCCCCTGCTCGTTGCTCGCCTCGGTCAGGCCGTCGCTGTAGGCCAGGATCATCTCTCCCGGCTCCAGCTGCAGCGCGCCCTCGGCGTAGGTCGGGCTGTCGAGCATCCCCAGCGGGAACGACGAGGCCGGCAGCTTCTCGAGGCCGCCCCGGCGCACGACGAACGGCGGGTTGTGGCCGGCGTTCAGGTACCGCAGGTGGCCCGAGTCGTGCTGCAGCTCGGCGAAGAACAGCGTCGCGTAGCGATTCTCGAGGCCGGCGTCGTGAAAGATGCGATTGACCTGCGCCCCCAGGTCGTCGAGCGAGGCGGCGGTGGAAACGAGGGCGCGCAGCGTCGCCTGCAGCTTCGCCGTGAGCAGGGCGGCGCCCAGCCCCTTGCCCGCGACGTCGCCCAGCACCACCGCGTGCCGGAAGCCGTCGAGCGCGATGTAGTCCACGAGGTCGCCGCCGACGTCGTTGGCCGGCCGGGAGTGGCTCCACAGCCGCCAGCCCGGGACGGCCGGATGGCTGCGGGGCAGGAGGGCGAGCTGCACCTGCCGCGCGACCGCGATCTCGTCCCGGGCCAGCAGCTTGTCGCGCAGCTCGAGCATCAGCACGATCAGCAGCAGCGGGAAGCCCCAGAAGCGCAGGTCGAGCTGGAACGTCGCGATCGGCGTGCCGAAGCGCGTCCAGCCGATCACGGCGCAGATCAGGGACACGATGAGCAGCAGCCGCCTGCCGGGCGAGAGCTTCATCAACAGGCTCTTCAGGATCCAGCCCAGCAGCAGGACCGCGCGGCGCAAGCGGCCCATCTGCGCCAGCTTCTCCCGGCGCTCGTCGTCCAGGTAGAAGGCGTAGAGGTCCCTCAGGTCGCGCAGGCCGCCGCGGCCGAACCCGGTCCGCCGCAGGTCGTCGATGACGACGCGGTGGAGGCTCGGGTCGCTCGGCTCGGCCATCGGGCGTCGGCTCCGGCGCAGGAGGCGCGCGCCCCGGCCGCGCTCGTGCCGGGGCCGGCGATCCGTGCTCGGCGCCATTATCTCACGGAGGATCGCCGCCGGGACGTACCCCGAGCGAGACCTCCGCGGCATCGCAGCTTCGATCGCTCTATGATGCAGGTCGCCCGCCGGGAACCGTGCATCGATCCCAGGCCGGCCGCTCGCTCCCGGAGTCGATCGTGAAACGTCCGCCGAAGCTCGCGCTGCTCGCCACGCTGCTCCTGCTCCTCGCGGCCCCCGCTCCGGCGGCGCCGGTCGGCGACCGGCCCGCGCCGGCCCCCGGCCGGAAGCCGCCGGGCCTCGACGTCCGCGAGATCGCGCTCGACAACGGGCTGCGGATCTTCGTGCTGGAGCGCACCGCGTCCCCGACCTTCGCCGCGCTCTACCAGTTCGGCGTCGGCGGCGCCACCGATCCCAAGGGCGCGAGCGGGATCGCGCACCTGCTCGAGCACATGATGTTCAAGGGAACGGAGTCGATCGGCACACTCGACCATCGCAAGGAGGTCCCGCTGCTGCGCCGCCTGGACCGGCTGTGGGCCGAGCACGACGCCGAGCTGGAGCGGCGCGACGACCCGTTCCAGCCGGCCGACGAGCAACGGCTCGCGCGGCTGGCGCGCGAGATCGAGGCGGTCTCGGCCGAGCACAAGCGGCTCGTCGTCAAGAACGAGTACGACGAGCTGGTCACGCGGGCGGGCGGCGTCTCGCTCAACGCTTCCACCAGCTGGGACGTGACGAGCTACCGCGTCCAGCTTCCGGCCAACCGGCTCGAGCTGTGGTTCCGCCTGGAGAGCGACCGGCTGCTGCATCCGGTGTTCCGCGAGTTCTACAGCGAGCGCGACGTGGTCTACGAGGAGCGCCGGCTGCGGATCGAGAACACGGCGTTCGGTCGTGCCTCGCAGGCGCTGCGCTCGATGCTGTTCGACGCCCACCCCTACGGCACGCCGGTGATCGGTTGGCCGCGCGACCTCGGACGGCTGCAGCGGGCGGACGCGCTGGCCTACTTCACGACCTATTACTCGCCGTCGAACTGCGTGATGGTCCTCGCCGGAGACGTGGCGGCGGGCGAGGTCGAGCGGCTGGCCCGCAAGTACTTCGGGCGCTGGAAGCGCCAGGAGGTCCCGCGCCTGCCGATCACGGCCGAGCCCGAGCAGCAGGGGGAGCGCCGGCGCGTCGTGGAGTTCGACGCCGAGCCGCACCTGCAGCTCGCCTGGCGCACCGTGCCCGAGGGGCACCCCGACCAGTACGCGCTCGACGTGCTGTCGATGGTGCTGGGGGGGCTGGCCAGCTCCCGCATCGAGCAAACCGTGGTGCAGCAGGAGCGGATCGCCTCGAGCGCCGGGGCCAGCCACCCGACGCTGAAGCACGGCGGGTTCTTCGCCGTCTCGGGAGTGCTGCGCGGCGAGCGCACGGCGGCGGAGCTGGAGGCGGCGTTCGAGCGCGAGATCCGCCAGATCGCGCAGCACGGCGTGACGGCCGAGGAGCTGGAGCGGGCGCGGACCGCGGTCGAGGCGGATCGGGTCGCCGGGCTGAAGTCGAACCTCGGGCAGGCGTCGCGCATCGCGAGCGCCGTCTTCATCTCCGGCGGGGTCGGCTACATCGACGACTACGCGCGCCGCATCGAAGCGGTCACGCCGGAGGAGGTCCAGCGGGTCGCGGGCGCCTACCTCACCCCGTCGCGCCGCAACCTGGTCGAGGTGCGGCGGGTCGAGACCGCGGACGGCGGCGAGCGCCGGGGGGCCGGCGGGGTCGAGCACCAGCGCGGGGCGGTGACGGGCGAGCCGCGGCACTCGGCCGGATTCCGCCGGCTCCTGGCGCGCAGCCGGGCCGCTCCGCCGCTCGCGCTGCGCATCCCCGAGATCGGCCGCGACGTGCGGCGCGTGGCGCTGCCGAGCGGCGTGACGGTGTTCATCAAGGAAGATCACTCGGCTCCGTCGGTCGAGATGGTTCTGAGCTGGCGCGGCGGGTCGAACACCGTCCCGGTCGAGGAGCTGGCGCCGTACGAGCTGGCCGGGCGGCTGTGGGACGAGGGCGGAACCGCGGAGCTGACCCCGCAGCAGCTGGAGGCGGCCAAGGACGAGCTGGGGATGTCGCTCGGCGTCTCGATCGGCGACATCGGGTGCGGCGCCAGCTTCTGGTCGCTCGGGCGCAACTTCGAGCGCGCGTTCGAGCTGGCGCTCGACGTGCTGATGCGACCGCGGTTCGACGCCGAACGGCTGGAGACGCTCCAGGGACAGTACAGCGAGCGCATGCGGCGCCGCCGGGAGTCGCCCGGCACCGGAGTGGTCACGCTGCTCGACCACGTGATCCACCGCGAGCATCCGCGGCTGGGCCGCGTGTTCACGCGGGCCGAGATCGAGGCGGTCACGCCCGAGCAGATCCGCCGCGTCTGGGAGCGGCACGTCGGGCGGGACAACCTGTCGATCACGGTCGTCGGCGACTTCGACGCCGACGCGATGCTCGCGAAGCTCGACGCCGCGTTCGCCGGCTGGCGCGCGGCGCCCGACGCCGAGCGCCGCTGGATCACGCACGAGCCGATCCTGCGTCCGGGAGCCTGGCTCGTCTCCCGCGACCTGCCCCAGCCGGCGATCCGCATCTACCACCAGCTGGCGATCGACCGCACCGCACCCGAGGCCGACCACGCGGCGCTCGAGATCCTGAACGACGTGCTCGGCGGCAGCGGCTTCCAGTCGCGGCTGATGCAGCGGCTGCGCTCCGACGAGGGGCTGACCTACGGCATCTCGTCGAGCGTGCTGCACGAGAGCCGCCCGGGCGTCCCGGGGCGCCTCGCGATCGGGTTCCAGACCAAGAAGGACTCGGTCGCGCGCTCGATCGAGGCGGCGATCGAGGAGCTGCGGCGCGTGATCGCGGAGCCGGTGGGCGCGGCGGAGGTCGAGGAGCAGATCGACTCGTGGCGCAACCGCTTCATCTTTCGCTACACGAACGACTTCCAGATCGTCAACCAACTGATGGGCGCGGAGCTGGACGACCGGCCGTACGACTTCCCGAGCCGGCAGCTCGAGGCCGTGCAACGCGTCACCGTCGAGGACGTCCTGCGCGTCGCCCGCGCCTACCTCCGGCCGCAGAACCTGACGGTGGCGATCTTCGGCGCCATCGGCGACGAGGATCGGGCGCGGCTCGAGCGCACGCTGGGCCTGGTGGAGCTGAAGGAGCAGGACGTCTTCACCGGCGGCTACGGCGAATGAGCGACGGCGCAAGGCCGGACAAGGATGAGGCGGCCGCCACGCCCGGCGGCGCAGCTCAGTCGCAGATCGGAGCCGGGGCGGTGCAGCCCCACACGGCGGCGAGGATCGCCAGGTCGTCCCCGTCGATGCAGCCGTCCTTGGTGTAGTCGGCGAGCTGCCACCACTCCGCCGCCGGGGAGACGCTGCACCGGCCGAAGGCGCGCCCGAGCCACGCCAGCTCCTCGCCCGCCGCGCGGCCGTCGGCGTTGACGTCGAACTCCTCGCACAGCGCCTCGTCCGTCGCCAGATCGCAGTCGTCGTCCAGGCCGTCGCACGCCTCGAACGCGAGCGGGTGGACCGCATCCCGCGCGTCGTCGCAGTCGTCGCCCGCGCCGTTGGGACACGACGGGTGTCCGGGGGAGCCGTACCCGTCCCCGTCGCGATCGGTGCAGGGGTCGCAGGCGTCGCCGCTGCCGTCCGAGTCGGAGTCCTGCTGTCCGGGGTTGGGGTGGTTCGGGCAGTTGTCGAGGCTGCCGCAGACGCCGTCGCCGTCGGGGTCGTCGGAACAGCTCTCGTCGCAGGCGTCGCCGAGGCCGTCGCCGTCGGAGTCCTGCTGTCCGGGGTTGGGGTGGTTCGGGCAGTTGTCGAGGCTGCCGCAGACGCCGTCGCCGTCGGGGTCGTCGGTGCAGCCGCCGTCGCAGGCGTCGCCGAGGCCGTCGCCGTCGGAGTCCTGCTGTCCGGGGTTGGGGTGGTTCGGGCAGTTGTCGAGGCTGCCGCAGACGCCGTCGCCGTCGGCGTCGTTCGCGGGATCGGCCGGGCACGGGTCGCAGGCGTCGCCGAGCGCGTCGCCGTCGGCGTTGGCCTGGGTCGGGTTCGCGACGGTCGGGCAGTTGT